>Ga0302320_10000130_pt1 | contig 160033 bp, 161 predicted proteins | sample Bog_T0_3_FD_202130 | JGI IMG/M metagenome (GOLD analysis project Ga0302320, IMG submission 202130) | Peat permafrost microbial communities from Stordalen Mire near Abisko, Sweden - Bog_T0_3 | ecosystem: Environmental > Terrestrial > Soil > Wetlands > Peat | place: Sweden: Abisko, Stordalen... | reverse complement strand
GCGGCATCTGCTTGTCCTTGGCGAGATGATACAGCGCGGGAATCAGCTTGCGCGCCGTGAGGTCGCCGCTCGCGCCGAAGATGACGATGGTGCAAGGCTCGACGGCCTTGCGGACTTCGCTGATGTTGCAAACCGGAGATGCTTCAGATGATTGAGTAACGCTCATGCGGGAACAATGGCGCAGCGCGCGGGAAATTTCAATGCTTGTTCCGGTGGGGCGAGCGTCCCCGCGAGCCGCGCGCGAATTTTGTTTCGGCTCGCGCGGACGCTCGCCCCACCAAATTCCAAAAATTTCTCGCTTCAATGAAAATTTTTCCGCAAAATCTTTTTGCGCGCGCATGAAAGCCAAAATCATCATCACCCCGAAAAAAGCCGTCGTTGACCCGCAAGGCATCACCGTCCTGAAAGCCCTCGAACACATGGGCCATCGCGGCATCAAAGCCGTCCACGTCGGCAAATACCTGGAGATCGAACTCGACGCCACCGACAAGGAAGCCGCGCGCAAATCGCTCGACGAAGCCGCGCACAAATTTTTGAGCAACCCCGTGATTGAAGATTACCGGTTGGAAATCGAATGAATTTGCCAGTGACAAGGGACGTGTGGCGAGTGACAAGAAGCTCGCGCACATTTGTTCGACGCACTGCAAGAATCTTGTCACTTGTCACTCGTCACCCGTCACTCATATGAATTTTGCCGTCCTCCAATTTCCCGCCAGCAACTGCGACCAAGACTGCGTCCACGCCGTCCGCGTGCTCGACCATACCGCGAATTTCATCTGGCACAAAGACACCTCGCTCGGCGACGCCGACGCCGTCATCGTGCCCGGCGGATTCAGCTACGGCGATTACCTGCGCTGCGGCGCGATCGCGCGGTTCAGCCCCGTGATGCAGGCCGTGAAGCAATTCGCCGACGCCGGCGGCCTCGTCCTCGGCATCTGCAACGGCTTCCAGATTTTGTGCGAAGCCGGACTGCTGCCCGGCGCGCTCATCCGCAACCGCGACCTGCAATTCCACTGCGAACAGGTTTTTTTGAAGACGAACAATTTTGAAACGCCGTTCACCGGCAAAATTCCGGCGGAGAAAATTCTGAAAATTCCCATCGCGCACGGCGAAGGCTGCTATTTCGCCGACGAAGAAACTTTGGCGAAATTGAAAGCGAACAGACAAATTCTCTGGCAATACTGCGACGCTAACGGAAATCTGACTGACGGCGCAAATCCAAACGGCTCGCTGCAAAACATCGCCGGCATCTGCAACGAACGCCGCAACGTCGCCGCGCTCATGCCGCATCCCGACCGCGCGAGCGAGGAAATCCTCGGCAGCGCCGACGGCCGGTTTATTTTTGAAAGCATGATCGCCGCGCTGCAAAACAAAACGGCGGCGCAGGCGGCGTAAATTTTTCTCGCATGAAAATTCGGGAAATTATCCGGCAGATTGAAGGCGACGGCTGGTTTCATGTTCGCACGCGCGGCAGCCATCGCCAGTATCATCACGCGACGAAGCCCGGCACGGTGACGATTGCCGGGCATCCCGGACAGGATTTGCATCCGAAAACATTAAACAGTATCTTGCGGCAGGCAGTACTCAAATGACTATGCGCTACACCATCATCATCGAGCACGGGCCGGAAAATTTCAGCGCCTACGCGCCGGATTTTCCCGGCTGCGTCGCGGCGGCAGACACGGAAAAGGAAACCCTCGCCCTGATGAAAGAAGCCTTGGAAATGCACATTGAAGACATGCGCGAACGCGGCGAACCGATTCCGCAGCCGAGCGAAATCCGTGAAGTCGAAGTGGCGGCATGAAACAACTTCTCCAGCCAATGCCGCATCCCGAACGCGTCTGCGAACCGCTGCTCGACAGTGACGATGGCAAATGGATTTTCGAAATCATCTTTGCGGCGCTGAAGAACAAAACTGCGGTTGCTCAGTTGTAGAATGAGCTTAAGCCCGTCAGATTATGGTGAAATTTTGGCACACCTACGAAAAGAGGTGCAAGATGCAAGACTCGCACAAATCGACGCGGCGATAATGGAGGACATCAAATTTAGCGAAACGCCAAAACAAGAACTCTCCTACTACTTGAAGGGACTGTATACCGAGTTGTCTTTGATTTCTCAAAGGCAATTCCTAAAGACCCAATTTATCCTCAATGAAAATGTCCGCACTGAAAATGGAGAGAAAATAGTTGGGATAAAAGTTGAACTGACACCTCAAGAAAAAGACTTGTTTCAGGTTGATGAAATTGATTTGTCGAAGGCACTCATCCCTGATGAAGCCATCAGAGGAATTCTTGAACTCATAGAGATAATTCAAAGCTCGCAATCCGAAGACCCGGGACTGAAGTCATGACCAAGCGTGAAATCAAACAACGCATCACACAAATTATCCGTAATTTGTGCTTTGGTGGTGCTGCGCGGTCTTTTGACGTAATTCCACGCTCCTTAACCTATGGCAAACTTTACGAAGCATATATTTTAGCTCGGATACTTGAGCAGCTTCGACAAGCCGAACACTACAATATAGTTCTGGTTAATACGAACCAACTTAAGCTGAAAAGCGCGCCCGGCCCGATCAACAGGAATTACCCAAGATTCGATTTGCTCGCCAATGGCATGGCAGTTGCATCGGTGTGGACAGACATTGAGTTTACATCACTCAGTTGTTTTCGCGTCGAGAACACCGCAAATCCCTCCCTTGGTGAATATCACGAGTTGGACATTGCAGTTGTTGATTACGGTGTTTATGGAAGGCCAACGCCTGACCAAATTTGGTTGGCTGCCGAGTGTAAAAATACAGGATACAACAAAGGCTTGTTAAAAGAGATTTTGGGAATACGAAGAGAATTAAGTTTTGTATCAGACTTGAATGCCACGAGATTCAGAAATTGGCCGCGCGCACAAGTTCCGGCAACTCCTCCGTCTTGTTTGTTAGCTTACTCAACAAGTTCTGGAATTCAGAATTATTCAGCTCCCGGAAATTTTTTTGGGATTAATTTTTATTACGAACCTTTGACGCCATAATTATTTTTTGAAATGACCGAACCCGCCATCACACCCGAACTCGTCGCCAAACACAATTTGACGCCGGAAGAATACGCGCACGCCAAAGAAATCCTCGGCGGACGCGAGCCGAGCTACACCGAGCTGGGAATTTTTTCCGTCATGTGGAGCGAGCATTGCAGCTACAAAAACACGCGCCCGCTGCTGAAAACGTTCCCGACCAAGTCGCCAAAGATCCTCGTCGGCGCGGGCGAGGAAAACGCCGGCATCATTGACATCGGCGACGGCCTGGCCATCGCGTTCAAGATCGAATCGCACAATCATCCGAGCGCCGTCGAGCCGTTTCAAGGCGCGGCCACCGGCGTCGGCGGCATCGTGCGCGATATTTTTACGATGGGCGCAAGACCGGTGTGCGCGGTGAACTCGCTGCAGTTTGGGCCGATCACCAACGGCAGCGACTCGGAATTTTCCAGTTCGAAATCTGAAATCGCAAACAACAAGCGTTTGTTCAGCGGCGTAGTCAACGGCATCGCGCATTACGGAAATTGTTTCGGCATCCCGACCATCGCGGGCGAGGTTTATTTCGACAAATCCTACGAAGGCAATCCGCTCGTGAACGCGTTTTGCCTTGGTGTTTTGCGTCACGAGCAAATCGCGCGCGGCGCGGCGAAGGGAATTGGCAATCCAGTTTTTTACGTCGGCCCGGCAACCGGGCGCGATGGACTCGCGGGCGCGGCATTCGCGTCGAAAGATTTGACCGAGGAATCCGCCGAGCAACAACGCGGCGCGGTGCAGGTCGGCGATCCGTTCATGGAAAAATTGGTTTGCGAAGCGTGCCTCGAACTTTTGGCGACGGGTTGTGTCGCAGGAATTCAAGACATGGGCGCGGCGGGTTTGACTTGTTCGACTTGCGAAACGGCCGCGCGCGCGGGCACGGGAATCGAGATCGAACTCGACAAAGTTCCGCAACGCGCGCCGAACATGACCAGCTACGAAATCATGTTGAGCGAATCGCAGGAGCGGATGCTCATCATCGTCCACAAAGGCCGCGAAGCCGAGGTGAAGCGCATTTTCGACAAATGGGATTTGCCGTGGGCGGAAGTCGGTTTCGTCACGGACACGGGACGGATGGTCGTGCGTCACGGCGGAAAAATTGTCGCCGACATTCCCGCGAAAAAAATCGCCGATGAATCGCCGGTCTATCAGCGCGAATCAAGCGAGCCGGAATATTTGAAAGCCGTCCGCGCGTTTCGGCTGGACGGAATTCCCGATTCCCAATCTCCCATCTCCGATCTGCTAAAACTTTTGGCGTGGCCGAGCATCGCGTCGAAGAACTGGGTATATCGCCAATACGATCATCAAGTTCGCGACGGCTCGGTCGTTTTGCCCGGCAGCGATGCGGCGGTGATTCGCATCAAGAGCGATTCAATTCCGGTGATGACCGAAGAATTGAAAACCAAAATCGGTGACGCGAAAGTTTCCGAGAAACTCATCGCCATGACCGTGGATTGCAATGGCGTTTATGTTTATCTCGATCCGTATGAAGGCGCGAAAGCCGTTGTGACGGAAGCGTGCCGCAACCTCGTGTGCAGCGGTGCGGTGCCGCTTGGCGCGACGGATAATTTGAACATGGCGAATCCGCACAAGCCGGAATTGTTCTGGCAGATGCGCGAATCTGTGCGCGGACTGGCCGAGGCGTGCAAATTTTTCAACGCGCCGGTCACCGGCGGCAATTGCTCCCTCTACAATCAAAATCCCAGCGGCCCGATTGATCCGACGCCGACTGTGGCTGTCGTCGGCATTGTGGAAAAACCGGGGCACGTCACGACGCAATGGTTCAAGGACGAAGGCGACGCAATTATTCTGCTCGGCGAAATTGCGGACTTGAATGATCCGATTTTAGGTCTTGGTGGCAGCGCGTATCTGCAAGTCATTCACGGCAAAAAAACCGGTTCGCCGCCGCGCTGCGATTTGGACACCGCGAAGACTTTGCACACGACGCTGCTCGGCTTGATTCAATCCAGCCTTGTAAAAAGCGCGCATGATTGCAGTGACGGAGGACTTGCCGTTGCGTTGGCCGAAAGCTGCATCAGCCAGCTCATCGCCCGTGAAACGCCGCGCTTGATTGGTGCGACAATTGATTTGAGCGCTATCAAAGACGTTCGCCTCGACGCCTTGCTCTTCGGCGAAACGCAATCGCGTGTAGTCGTCTCCTGCAAACCGCTCGATGCCGTGAAAGCTGTCGAACGCGCCAAGCTCATGGGCGTTCCGGCGATGCAAATCGGCAAAGTTGGCGGCGACCAGTTGACGGTGAAAACCGCCAGCGGCGAATTCTCCGCCCCGCTCACTGAACTGCACGACGCGTGGTGGAATGCAATCGCCCGCGCGATGGCGTGATAAATGTCACCGTTGACCCATCTCGTTGGAAGCTGGTTGGTCGCCGTTGCAACCACAGACAATCCGCGAGACCGCAAGCTCGTGACATGGGCGGGAGTTGTTCCAGACGCGGACGGACTTGGTATAATTCCCGACGTCATCGGTTCTTGGATTTCGGGCAAGGAATGCACTTTTTATTATTACCAAACCTATCATCACTTGCTGACGCATGGCTGGCCGGCGGCTGTTTTGTTTTCAATCTTATTTGCGCTTTATGCCCAAAAACGGCCGCGGGTATTGTTGCTTTGCCTGCTAACATTTCATCTGCATTTACTTTGTGATCTGATTGGCTCGCGCGGCCCGACCATTGGTGACTTGTGGCCGATTTGTTATTCTGAACCAGTCTTTCGCCATCCGATTTGGTTTTGGAAACATCAATGGAAATTGGACGGCTGGCAAAACCAAGTCGTTTTCATGATGCTTTTTCTTACCTCGCTTTGGGTGGCGACGAAGAAGGGCTTTTCGTTTGTCGAAGTGGTCAGTTCAAAAGCTGATAAAATTTTTGTCGGCGTGCTGCAAAAATGGCGTGACCAACTTTTAAGAAGCAGTGGCTCACGCCAACAATGAAGACTTCCTGAGCCTCACCGCAAAAAATTGTCATCGTAATTTTTGTATTTGAATGAAATCCGTAGTTTTCTCTCCAATTTTACGTCGGCATTTAACCGTTTGATTCCAGGCATAAAAATTTGGTAATCTTCGCGTTCAATCGTGCGTCAATTTTTGAACATTGCGGTCAACGCGTTCATGGAACTCATCCGGCAGCCGATTTTTTTGCTGCTGATGACGGGTTCCGTGCTATTTGAAATTTTTCTGGCCGTGCCGTATTACTTCGCGTTCGGCGACGAGCCGAAGCTGGTGGACAATTCCGTGCTCGCGGTGATGCTTTTGTCCGGGCTGTTCGGCGCGGTGTTGAGCGCGTCTTCGTCGCTCGCGCGGGAAATCCGCAGCGGCACGGCGCTGGCCGTGTTGTCCAAGCCGGTGAGCCGCGCGCAATTTCTGCTGGCCAAGTTCGCCGGCCTAGCGGCGGCGCTGCTGCTGCTGACTTATGTGAACATGGTCGGCGTTTTGCTCGCGAGCCGCATGGCGTTTGACGCGTATGGGAAAACCGACATGCCCGCCATTGGAATTTTCTCGGCGGGAATTCTGCTGGCCTACGCGCTGGCGGGTTTCAGCAATTTTTTCCTGCGCCGCCCGTTCGTGAGCGACGCGGTTTTTGCAATGCTGGTGTTCACGACGCTGGCGGCGTTTCTGGTTTTTCAATTCACGACGCAAAAAGAAAGCCTCGGCACGGTGGCACAGGTGAACTGGAATCTTTTGCCGGCGGGAATTTTGATTCTGTTCGCGCTGTGGACGCTCGCCGCCGTCGCGCTGGCGTGTTCGACGCGGTTCGACACGATTCCGACGCTGGCGATCTGCTCGGCGGTTTTTCTGGTCGGGCTGATGTCGGATTATTTTTACTCGCAGGCGGGCGGGAAAATCGGCGGCGGCGCGTCGTGGTGGGCTTCGACGCTTTACACGGTTGTCCCGAACTGGCAGATTTTCTGGCTCGCCGACGCGATTGAAACCGGCAAAAATACTTTTCAATGGGCCTATGTCGGCAAGGCGTTCGCGTATGCGGCCTGTTACGCCGGCGCGGCGCTGGCCGTCGGCACGGCGCTGTTTGAAGAGCGCGAATTAAGTTAAATCTTTGCATGGTTGAATCGTTGAACTGGAAAAACGATTCAACCATGCAGCTATTTAACGATTCAACAAAATGTAAATGGAACGCAACGTTCAACAAAATGCCCTGGTGAACCTGGTCGCGGCGGTGATGCTTTTCATCGCGGCGTTCGTAGTGACTTGCTACGTCAATTCGCTGGCCGGGCAGGCGGGCTCGGTTTTCCTCGGCCTCGGCGGGCTGGTGGCGTTTGCGAGCTGGTTTCAGCTGCGGCTCGAAGAAAACGAACGGCTGGAAAAACTTGAAGTCGAGGAGATGGCCCGCAGCCGCGGCGAGACCGCGCTGTTTGCAAGCAAGGAGTCGGAAATTTTCCCGGCGCGGCGCGTCCGCGCGCAGTTCGAGAAATTTTTCGTGCCGGGTTTTGGCGTGCTGATGTTTCTGTTGGAAGCGGGCGGCGCGTGGCTGCTCTGGCGGTGGATGGGCAAGGTGACGACCGGCATTGTTGACGTCCGCGCGCTGCCGTCGCTCTCGCTGTTCGCAATTTTCGCGCTGCTGCTGTTTTTGGTCGGTCGTTTTTCGGTGACGATTGCGCGGCTGGAAAACCACCGGCTGTTGCGGCCAGGCGCGAGTTTTCTGCTGGCGGGGGCGTATGTTTGCGCCTTCATCGCGCTCGGCATCGCCGGAATCGTGGCCAAAATTTCCGCTGCCGACCTGTGGGCCGCGCGGGCGTTGTGCATTCTGCTCGGTTTGATGGCGGCGGAGATGCTCATCACGCTGCTGCTGGAAATTTACCGCCCGCGCGTCAAAGGCAAAATCTCCCGCCCGCTCTACGAAAGCCGGCTCGTGGGCATTCTCGCGCAGCCGGAAACGCTGTTCACTGCTGCCGCGCAGGCGCTCGACTATCAGTTCGGCTTCAAGGTTTCAGAGACGTGGTTTTACCAGTTGCTACAAAAAAACCTGCCGCTGCTGCTGCTGGCGCAACTGGCGGCGCTCTCGCTGTCCACCTGCGTCGTGTTCGTGGACGCGGGCGAGCAGGTCGTCTTGGAACATTTTGGCAAACCGGCCGGGCCGCCGCTGACCGCAGGCGCGCATCTCAAGCTGCCGTGGCCGGTGGACAAGGTTTTCCGCTACCGCACGGAGCAGATTCAAACTTTTGTCATCGGTTACACGCCGGACGAGCAGAGTGAAAGCGCCAAGGTGATTTTGTGGAGCGTGAGCCACGCGAAGGAGGATAATTATCTGGTGGGCAACCGCGAGCCGGTCACGCTGCAGAACGAAAACGGCGACACGAACGGCGCGTCCAAGGCGCCGCCGGTCAGTCTGCTTTCCGTCAGCATTCCGGTGCAGTTTCAAATCACGAACGTCCTGGACTGGGCCTACAACAACGGCGACCAGACGAACCTGCTGGAGGATTTGGCGACGCGCGCGGTGGTGCATTTCCTCGCGGGCGTGGATGTGAACGAGGTGTTGTCGAGCAACCGGCTGGAAGCGGCGCAGACGTTGCGCGAGCGGATCCAGGCGGCGGTGGACGCCACGCGGCTTGGCGCAAAAATCACGTTCGTCGGCCTGCAGGACATTCATCCGCCGACGACAGTGGCAGGCGACTACGAAAAAGTCGTGGGCGCGGCGCAGCAGGCGATTGCGACGAACAATTACGCCAAGGCCTACGCCATCCAGACGAACTCGCTGGCCACGGCGCAGGCGTTCACGACCACGAACGCCGCCGTGGCGACGCGGCTGCAGGTGGAGACCTCGGCGCTCGCGCGCGCGGCGCTCTTCACGAACCAGATTCCGGCGTTCGAGGCCGCGCCGTCGGTCTACAAGCAGCGCGCGTATTTCCAGACCTTCGCCGAGGCGACCAAGAACGCGCGCAAATACGTCTTGTTCGTCACGAACACGCAGAACGTTTTAATTTTCAACCTGGAGGATAAAATCGGCGCTGACATGCTTAATTTGCAAGTGCCCAACAATTGATTGCCATGAAACGAAACCTGATAACCATCATCATCGGCGTCGTGCTGGTCGTGATTTTTTTGCTGCTGCTGTTTGTCTTTCAAGTGCGCCAGTCGGAAGTCGCCGTCGTCACGACCTTCGGCAAGCCGACCGCCGCGCCGATCACCGAGCCGGGCGCGTATTTCAAATGGCCGTGGCCGGTGCAGAAAATCTACAAGTTCGACAAGCGCGTCCAGAATTTCGAGGACAAGTTCAGCGAAAACCTGACGGCGGACAACAACCCGCTGCTGACGAGCGTCTATGTCGGCTGGCGGATTTCCGACGGCGGAACTTTTTTGCGCGTGTTCCGCGACGGCTCCGTGTCCGCCGCGCAGCAGCGGCTCGAAGGCATGTTGCGCAGCACCAAAAACGCGGTGGTCGGCCGGCATCCGCTGGCCGATTTTGTGAACGCGAACCCGCAGGGCTTGAAGTTCGACGCGATTGAACGCGAGATTCAAGACGCCGTGCAATCCGAGTTGAGCACGAATGACTACGGCATCCGCCTGGAATTTCTCGGCTTCAAAAGAATCGGCCTGCCGCCGAGCGTTTCCGATGCCGTGTTCGAACGCATGAAATCCGAGCGGCAGTTGCAGATCAGCACGACGGAAAACACCGGCAAGCGCGACGCGCAGATCATCGAGTCCACCGCCGACCGGCAGGCCGCCGAAACCCTCGCCAACGCCAACGCCACGGCCATCCGCATCCGCGCCCTGGGCGAGGCCGAGGCCGGCAGCTCGCTCCACGAGTTCGAGCAAAATCCCGACCTGGCGATTTTCCTGTGGCGCATTGACGCGTTGAAACAGTCGCTCAACCAGAAGTCCACGCTGATTTTCGACGAGCGCACGCCGCCGTTCGATTTGTTCCGCAATTTGCCGACGAACTCCGTCAGCCCGTAACATGAGCCACGACCACGACCATCACGACCACGACCACGCGCAACCCGCGCCGGAAACGCAGGACGCCGGCTCGCAGGCGCTGGCCGAGGCGTTGCGCAGCAGCTTCGCGATTGTCAAAATCGTGATGGTGCTGATGGTCGTGGCGTTTTTCGCGTCGGGATTTTTCCAGGTCGGCCCGGCGGAACGCGCCGTGATTCTCCGCTTTGGCAAGCCGGTCGGCATCGGCCAGAAGGCGCTGCTCAACGCCGGGTTGCACTGGTCGTTTCCGTATCCGATTGACGACGTGGTGAAAATTCCCATCACCGAAAGCCAGAAGGTGCGCTCCACGACCGGCTGGTGGTTCACCACGCCGGAACAGGAATTGACCGGCGACGACCAGACTGCCAGCGGCTCGCTGAATCCGGCGGTGGACGGCTATGTGCTAACCGCCGACCGCAACATCATCCACGTCCGCGCGACAATTTATTATCACATTGACGACCCGATCCGCGCCGTGTTCGGCTTTGCCGGCGGCACGAACTCCGGGTTCAACCTCGCCGGTGTTTCCAACGCCGTGCAAAACGCCCTCGACAACGCGCTGCTGTTCACCGCCGCGAAGTTCAACGTGGACGACATCCTGCACAACCGCCAGAACGAATTTATCGAGGACGTGCAGCAGCGCGTCAGCGACCTGGCCGAGCAATGGCAGCTTGGCATCAGCGTGGACAGTTGCGAGATACCCGACAAGAAACCGCCGAGACAGTTGAAGGACGTGTTCGACCGCGTCATCACCGCCGTGCAAAACCGCAGCAAGCTGCTCAACGACGCGCACAGCTACGAAAATTCCGTCACCAACGCCGCCAGCGCGCAGGCCGCCGCCATCACCAACGAGGCCGCCACCGCCAGCGCCAACTACGTCAAATACGCGCAGGCCGACGCCAAGCGGTTCAACGACCTGCTGCCGCAATACCAGACCAACGCGCAGTTGTTCGTGCAGTTTTACGTCGCGCAGACGATGGCGCAGGTGCTGACCAACGTGGAAAAATGGGTGCAGCCGACGAGCGACAATGGCAAAAGCACCGAACTTCGGCTAGAGTTGAACCGGGAACCGCCCGCGCCGAAAAATGCGGCGGCTCCGTAAAACGAAAATGGACGCGATGCAGAAACGAAGAATGTGGAAAGTGGTGATTGTTCACTTTCTTCTGACAGTTTTTTGTTTTTTTGGGCTGGTTCATCTTTTGTTCAAATCCTTCTCTTTTGACTCTGACAGTTGGATCAATCTTATGTCTTGGTTTCTATTTGTGAGCCTCTTGATATTACAGCCGGAATTTTTGCTGGCAGTGATATTACAAGATGACGGCCCTAATCACATTTTACCGCCGCTTATTTGGTGGGTTTTTATTCCCATTTGGAGTATTTGCTTCGGCTGGATTTATGTTAAATTCACAGGCTGGCTGAACCATTTTCCCGTTCTCGGCAAAAAAGTTTTTTGAAATCGAAAATCGCAAATCATCAATCGTAAATTTGTTATGCAAGTCACCTCCCTTTTAAGCGACCACGAGCACGACGACTCGTGCGGCTGCGGCCACGACCACGAACATTCCACCGTCCATCTCTGGCAGGCCGTCCTCGGCGTCGTCTTCGTGCTGAACGCCTTCATCGTGGACTGGCTGCTCGAGGCGGGCACCACGCTCGCCAGCGCCAGCGCGTTCATCGGCGCGGTCATCCTCGGCTGGCCCATCGTCGTCACCGCCGTCAAGGATTTGCGCGTCGGCCGTTTGAGCATCAACGAACTCGTCGCCATCGCCGTGCTCGCCGCGTTCGCGTCCGGCAATTACGAGACCGCCGGCATCGTCGCGTTTTTCATGCTCACCGGCGAAATCATCGAGACGCGCACGGCGGAAGGCGCGCGCGACTCGATCGAATCCTTGATTAAACTGACGCCGACCAAAGCGCGCAGGATTTTGAAAGATGGAAATGAAGAAGAAGTTGCGGCCAGCCAACTTTCGGTTGGCGATGTGATTCGCATTCGTCCCGGCGACAACGTGGCAGCGGACGGAATAATTGTGAATGGCCAAGGCTCGTTCAATCAGGCAACCATCACCGGCGAATCTTTGCCCGCCGACAAAAAATCCGGTGACGAAGTTTTCGCCGGCACGCAAAATCTCACCGGCGTTCTGGAAATCAAAGTCAGTCGCGCCGGCACGGACACGACGCTCGGTCGCGTGCGCGAACTGATTATCGCCGCCGAAAAAACAAAACTGCCGATCCAGAAAATCGTGGATCAATACATGGGATTTTACACGCCGCTCGTGCTGGTCATCGGCGCGCTGGTCTGGGCGTTCACGCATGATTTGACGCGCGTCATCGCCGTGTTTGTCGTGTCTTGTCCGTGCGCATTTATTTTGGCGACGCCGACCGCGATGGTCGCCGCGCTTTCCGCTGCCGCGCGTCTGGGAATTTTAATTAAAAATGTCGCTGACATCGAACTCGCCGCAAAAATAAACGCGTTCGTCTTCGACAAAACCGGCACGCTCACGACCGGCCAGCTCGCCGTCAGCCGCCTCGCGCCGATTGGCGACACGAAACCCGCCGAACTTTTGCTGCTCGCCGCGTCCGCCGAAAAATACAGCAATCATCCGACCGCCAAGGCGCTCGCCACGCTTGCGGGCGAAGCCGGAGTTCCGCTCGCCGAGCCGAAAGATTTTGCCGAAACCGCCGGTCGCGGCGTGAAGGCGGAGATCAACGGCGCAAAAATTTTGGTTGGCCGTGCACAATGGCTCAAGGACAACGGCATTGACGCGAGCTTCGAGAAATCCGTTGACCTCAACGAGACCGAAGGCTGGAGTTTGATTTTCGTCGCGCAAAACGGCAAATGCGTCGGCTGGGTCGGGATGCAGGACCAGACGCGCGCCGAGGCGAAGGAAGCTTTGGCCGAGTTGAAAGAAGCCGGCGTTCGCCGCATCGCGATGATTTCCGGCGACCGCCAAGTCGTCGCCACGCGCGTCGCAAATGAAATCGGTTGCGAAGAAGCGAAGGGCGATTGCCTGCCGCAGAACAAGGTTGAATTCGTCCGCGCGATGAAATTGAAAGGCTACAAAGTCGCGGTCATCGGCGACGGCGTGAACGACGCGCCCGCGCTCGCGGCGGGCGACATCGGCATCGCGATGGGCGCGGCGGGCAGCGAAGTCGCCATCCACAGCGCGACGATTGCGCTGATGAACAACGACCTGCGCCGGCTGCCGTTTCTCGTGAAACTTTCGCGCAGCACGCGCGCCGTCATCAACCAGAATTTTGCCTTCGGCGTGTGCTTCATCATCGTCGGGCTGTCGGCGTCGGCGTTCGGCTACATCGGGCCGATCACCGCCGCGATCCTGCACGTCATCGGCACGCTCATCGTGATTTTCAACAGCGCGCGCCTCGTGCGCAAAGGCGAGGAACTGGAACATTTTAATCCTGAAATTATCGCCGACAAACACGACCACGGTTCGCATTCGAAGCCGACGGGAGAGCTGACGCCGAAGCTGGCGTAAGTTTCACGGGCTTGATGACACAACAGATTTCGGTTAATTTATTGCCATGAGTGCCACTGAAGTCATTGAGGAATTTAAGCAGCTTCCGCGCGAAGAGCAGCGGAAAGTTGCCGCTTACATTCATAAAGTGGAAAACAACGGCGAAGTCAGCGAGGAATTCAAGCGCATCGCCGACGAAGTATTCAAGACGAATGACGAACTGTTTCGCAAGCTCGCCCAATGAATTTGGACGAGCCGAAATTTCTGACTCTCGCCGAGGTTTTGTATTTGCACGACGAATCTTTGGCACGTTATGGCGGCTCGGCGGGAATTCGCGAGCCGGGATTGGTTGAGTCCGCATTGGGTTCGGCGCAAAATACCTTTTGGTATGGACGCGGTGGACTTTTTGAAATTGCAGCGGCTTATGCCTTTCATATCGCCGAATCGCAGGCGTTTGTTGACGGCAATAAAAGAACGGCGGCGGCTTCCGCGATTTCCTTTTTGAGAAAAAATGGCGTGAGTTTTCCGAAAGACGACGGTTCGGTTTATCGAGCCATGATTGAAATCGCGCAAAAAAGATCGGACAAAAACGGCCTTGCGGCTGTCTTAAAAAAGTTAACCGAAACCAAAATTAAAAAGCAATGCCCGTCGCCGAACTAAATCGTAAATCGGAAATCGGAAATCATAAATCCGAAGAAGTCGTCGTGTCCGTGCGCGGGCTGACGAAAGTTTTCAAGGATTTCTGGAACCGCCCCAAGGCGCGCGCGGTGGACAACGTGGATTTTGAAGTCCGGCGCGGCGAGGTTTTCGGTTTGCTCGGCCCGAACGGCTCCGGCAAATCCACGACGGTCAAGCTGCTGCTCGGCTTGTTGAATCCCACGAAGGGACACATCGAGGTCTTCGGCCATTCGCCGCGCCATGTGCAGACGAAATCGCGCATCGGCTATCTGCCGGAGGAATCGTATCTGTATCGCTACCTCAACTCGCGCGAGACGCTGGATTTTTTCGGAAATCTTTTTCATCTCTCGAAAGGCGAACGCGATAATCGCGCGGAGCAACTTTTGGAAATGGTCGGCCTCGGCAAAACGCAGACGCGCGCTGTCGGCGAATTTTCAAAAGGCATGCAGCGCCGCATCGGCCTCGCGCAGGCGCTCATCAACGATCCCGACCTGGTGATCCTCGACGAGCCGACCGCCGGTCTTGATCCGATTGGCTGTCGCGAGGTGAAGGATTTGATCATCGCGCTCGCGCGTCGCGGCAAGACCGTGATTTTGAGCAGCCATTTGCTTTCCGATGTCGAGGATGTTTGTGACCGCGTGGTGATTTATTATGGCGGAAAAATCCAGGCCGCCGGCACGTTGAAAGAATTGCTCGCCGAGCCGGACACGCTGCGCATCACGACGCCGGTTTTGCCGCGCGAAACGTTGGAACGCGTTCTGGAAATCATCCGCAAGGACGTTTCGACCGGCGAAGTGCGCGTGGACAATCCGACGCAAAATCTCGAAAGCTATTTTCTCGACGTGGTCGCGAAGGCGCGCGCGGCGAACGAAACCAGCGGCGCGCAATCCGGCGCGCGCGTGGCCGAATATCTGCGCGGCGGCGTGGAAGCGAAGCCACCGACGGAAAAAGTTTTGGAAAAATTGTCGTTGCCGACGGCGCAAACAATTCCTGAAGCAAAAATTTCCGCGCAAGTTGCCGAAACAAAATTGGACGACAAAAAACTGGCCGCATTGACACAGCCGACGGAAGCAAAAATTCCAGAAACCAAACCAACGCCAGAAGTAAAGCCGGTGGATTTGTCGAAGGCCGACGAAAAATTGTCGTCGTTGCTTGGTGGCAAGAAATAATTACTAGCCACGGATTGAACACAGATTGGTTTATGAACACCACGATTTATATTTATCTTCTCAATGAAGGAATTGATGTCTGGCGTCCGACTGGCGCAGAACTTATTCGTGACGATATTTATATAATTACCGGATCGTCGTCTGACGAAACCGAAAAGTGGACGTTTCAGACTGGTGACATTGTTCGGTGTCGGCAACAAAATTTCAGCGACGGGAAAACCGGGCTTGTCGCTTACGAAAAAGTCAAAAATTGAATCCGGTTTCTAAATCTATCTGTGTTCAATCTGTGGCTGAAATAATTCATGCCACCTCGCTCATCTATCGCCACGGTAGCGGGCGGAAACGGCTGGATTAGCCGGGGTTTGACTTTGTGCGACGGGTTTGCCGGGGTTAGCGGTCGGCGGGACGGTTGAAATGACCGTTTTTACAACTGGCTTTGTCATAAATCCATTGTCTTCATCGTAATTCCAACTGGCTTTGTTACAAATCCAATGGGATTTACTCCATTTCCAATAGGGTTTGCCGCGATTCCAATCGTCTTCGTCGCATTTCCAATAGGGTTTGCGGCAAAGCCAATTGTTTTCGTCACGTTTCCAATTGGGTTTGCCGTAAATCCCATTGGAATTGTCATAAAGCCCATTGGAAATGCCGCAAAGCCCATTGGAAAAAAAGCGTTTCCGACCGGAAAAATGGCCTAATCTCCCAAAAAGCGGCCTGACTCAACCGTTGCGTCCGCCCCGCCGCTCATCCCGTCCATGCCGCCGGTCGGCACGGTCGCAAGTTGGACTTGACGGCCCGCGCGGTCGGGAGCAGGCTTCCGTCCCATGAACACCTTTCTACGCATTCTGGGCATCTGCGCACTCGTGACGTTTGGCCGGGTTTCGGGCGCGGGCGCGTCCGAGCACAAACCGACCGGTTTCCGCCTGAACATCGAGCTGCGCGACGGTTCGCGGGTCATCGGCGTGAGCCAGGCGGATCATTTTCAATTCCATTCGGACGCGTTGGGCGATCTGTCCCTGCCGTTGGAAAAAATCCGCACGGTCGAGGCGCTCGTGCCGACCAACCGTTTCAAGCTCACGAGCGCGGGCGACGATGCGCTGACCGTGGCGCTGGACATGCAGGACATCCGGCTGGAGACGGCGTATGGCGAAGTCACCTTGCCGGTCGGCCTGATCAGAAATGTGCGCGTGTCGGTGCTCGGCAAAATCGGCCGGCCCACGGACGGACTCATCGGCCTGTGGTCGGGCGACGGCAACGCGAGTGATTCGGTGGCCGGCAACAACGGCACGCTGCAAAATGTCAGCTTCACGAAGGGCGTGGTGGGTCAGGCGTTTGAGTTCAATCCGGCGGGCAGTCCCTACGGCGGTTACACGGGCGTGCAGATCGCCGACCGGCCCGAATACGCGCTGACGCATTCCTTGAGCATCGAGTGCTGGATTCGCCCGCGCGCGCATTCGGCCTACATCATTTTTTTCCGGGGGGACCACCGGCCGGGACTTGATCCGTATTGCCTGTCCATGGATGGGAACCAGAACCTTTGCTTCGGCATCAGTGACGGCGACAATGATCACAACCTCTCGGTCAAGACGCCCGTCGGCCTGGGCGCGTGGATCCACGCCGCCGGCGTGCTGGACGATGACACAGGCACGTTGAGCCTCTACACGAACGGCGTGCTCGCCGCGCAAACCACCACGAACCTCCGGCCGTTCGGGGCGTTGCTGCCGGAAGAATCCCCGGGCATCGGCATCGGCAACGTGAACGACGGCGGGAACAATTTTCCCTTCGCCGGCGAGATTGACGAGGTGGCGCTGTATAACCGGGCCTTGTCGGCGGACGAGGTGAACGCCAGTTACGCCGAGCACGCCGCCGACGCCGGCGAACAGGTTGGCCCGCTGCCAACGCGGAACAACATGATGATGCAACGGTTCAGAAGCGGCATCGGGACGCCCACTTTCGAGTCCAACTGAATTTGCAAGTTGTCGCGGTAGACCGGCGGCATTTCACCACTTCAATGTCTGCAAACGGCGCGCGACTTCCTCGGCGTTGGCCCGGCTGTTGAACGCGCTGATGCGGAAATAGCCCTCGCCCTTCGACCCGAAGCCGGAGCCGGGCGTGATGACGACGTTCGCGTCGTGCAAAATCTTGTCGAAGGCCTGCCAGCTCGTGACGCCTTGGGGCGTGCGCACCCAGATGTAAGGCGCGTTGACGCCGCCGAAAACTTTCAGGCCGGCCTGCTTCGCGCCGGCGCGCAGGACTTCCGCGTTGCCGAGATAATGTTTGATGAGCGCGGCGACCTGCACTTTCCCTTCCGGCGAATAAACCGCCTCCGCGCCGCGCTGCACGGTGTAACTCACGCTGTTGAACTTCGTCGTCGTGCGCCGGTGCCACAACTGGTGCAACGGCCTCGACTCGCCCGATTTTGCGAACGCGTTGAGCGCCTTGGGAACCACCGTGAATGCGCAACGCACGCCGGTGAAGCCGCCGTTCTTCGAGAAGCTGCGGAATTCAATCGCGCACTCGCGCGCGCCGGGAATTTCAAAGATCGAATGCGGAATGCCCGGCTCGGTGATGTAAGCCTCGTAAGCCGCGTCGAACAAAATCACGGACTTGTTTTCCAGCGCGTAGCTCACCCAGGCTGCAAGCTGTTCGCGCGTGGCCGCCGCGCCGGTCGGGTTGTTCGGCGAGCAGAGATAGATGACGTCAACGTGCTTCTTCGGCGGCACGGGGATGAAATTATTGCCCGGCTTGCACGGCAGATAAACCAGCTTCGCGTAGGCGCCGGCGGCGTTCGCCGCGCCGGTGTGGCCGGCCATGACGTTTGTGTCCACATAAACGGGATAAACGGGATCGCTGATGGCGATCTTGTTTTTCGCGCCGAAGATGTCGAGGATCGCGCCGCAATCGCACTTCGAGCCGTCGCTGACAAAGATTTCGTCGTCGGCAATTTCAATGCCCTTGTCGCGGAAATCATTTTGCGCGATGGCGCGGCGCAGCCAGTCGTAGCCCTGTTCGGGGCCGTAGCCCTTGAACGTCTCGCGCGCGGCCATTTCGTCCACCGCCTTGTGCAGCGCGGCGATGACGGCGGGCGGCAGCGGCTCGGTCACGTCGCCGATGCCGCAACGGATCAGTTTTTTTGCGGCCTCGGGATTGGCGTCGCAAAACGCCTTCACGCGCCGGCTGATTTCGGGAAAGAGATAACCGGCCTTAAGCTTGAGGTAATTGTCGTTGAGCAATGCCATAACAATGAAGCGCGCAGACTAGACGACCGACGGACGCTAATCAAGAAACGGTTGGAACCGGGCCGCGCTTTCAACCCGCGCGCCACGACAGCGTTTTGACCTGCGCGTGTTCGGGATGTTTCGGATCGAGCGCGCGGAGTTCAAACGCCGCGCCGTCGCGCGCAAGCGAGCAGCGCACCCAGCCGCTCGGCCGGCCGGCCTTGAAAGGATAGCTCGTCTGCGGCAAATTTATCAGGTGAACCCCGCTCGCGTGCGTCTCGACATGCCAGTTGTGCGTGTGGCCGAAGACGAACGCCTTGACCTGCGGATGCCGCGCGAACAAATCTTCCATCGCCGCCGAGTCCTTCAAGCCCGTCGTGCTGCCGGGCATTTGCAGATTGTGATGGCAAACGACGATGGCCGGCTTGGCGGGCCGCAAATCCAGTTCGCGCGACAGCCACGTGAATTGCGCCGGGCCGACTTCGCCGGGCGCGGTGTCGGTGACCGCCAGCGAGTCGAGCAGAAACCAGTTGGCGCGGTCGCTGGAAAAAACCGCCGCCTGCTTTTGCGGGACGGATTTTAATTCCGTCGCGTCCTGCGGGAACGCCCGCCAGAAATTTTCCCGCCCGTCGTGGTTGCCGAGCGAAAGGTGAACCGGCGCAAGCGCGCGGACGGGTTCGATCAATTTGCCGAACGTCGCGTAATCTTCCGGCAGGCCGGACTTGAACGCGAGATCGCCGTTGACGATGACCGCCGCCGGTTTCACCGGCCACGCGGCGAGTTCGCGCACGCACGCGGCGAGATTGTCCGCCATGTTGACGCCGCCGTGTTGCAGCGCGGCGTCGGCGGCGACATGCGTGTCGGAAAAAAAAGCGAAGGTGTGCCGGTCGCGCGCCTTGCCGAACAGTCCGGCGTGGCTTTGCGGCGCAAGCGCAACTGCGGTGCCGGCAAGCGCGGCGCGTTTCAGAAATTCGCGGCGCGAAAGTTGGGGCAAAAATAGCGGCATAATTTCACAGCAAAAATCCCGCGAGGCACGCGGTCATGTAAGCGGCGAGCAGGCCGCCGACCATCGCGCGGAAACCCATCCGCGCCATTTCGCTGCGGCGTTCCGGCGCGAGCGAGCCGATGCCGCCGACCTGGATCGCGATGCTGGAAAAATTCGCGAAGCCACACAGCGCGTAGGTCGCGATCATGAAACTGCGCGGGTCAAGCGCGAGCGTTTTGGCGTTCGTCGTCAAATCGAGGTAGCCGACAAATTCATTCAGCACGATGCGTTCGCCGAGAATTTGCCCGATGTTCACGCAATCCTTCCCCGGCACGCCCATCAGAAAAGCAAACGGCGCGTTGATCCAGCCGAAAAAATTTTGCAGCGTCACCGGATTTTTTGCGCCGAAATACGTCTGCGGAAAACCGACGACGTAATCCGCCAGCGCGATGATGGCGATGAACGCGATGAGCATCGCAATGATGTTCAACGCGAGATGAAAGCCGTCGCCCGCGCCACGGCAAATCGCGTCAATGGAATTCGCCGTCGTGCGCGGCACGGTCGCGGGCGAAGTGCCGGCGGTTTCGCTGACTTGCGTTTCCGGCAGCATGATTTTGGCGATGAGCAGCGCGGCGGGACAATTCAAAACGGACGCGGTGAGCAAATGGCCGGCGGTGTTTTGATAGCCGGCGGCCATGCCCATCGCCGCATAAACCGCCGCGACGCCGCCGGCGATGTGCGCCATGCCGCAGACCATGATCGTCATCAATTCGCTGCGAGTCATGCGCGGCACGTAAGGCCGGATGACGAGCGGCGCCTCGGTCTGGCCCATGAAAATATTCGCGGCGGCGGAAAGCGTTTCGCTGCCGCTAGTGCCCATGGCTTTTTGCATCACTAACGCGACGGCGCGCACGACGCGCTGCAAAATTCCCCAGTGATAAAAAAGTGCCGACAGCGCGGAAACGATGACGACCGTGCCGGTGACCAGAATCGCAAAAACCAAACCGTGTTCCGGGCCGAACGTTTTGCCGAGAATTTCGCTGTCCGCGAGCGGGCCGAAGACAAACTTGGTTCCGTCCGTGGAAAACTGGATGAGTTTTTGGACGACCTTGCCGGCGAATTCAAACAGCTTCGCGCCCCACGGCGTTCGCAAGATGAGCAGCGCGAGCACGAATTGCAGGCCGACGCCCCAGATGACGGTGCGCCACGGGAATTTTTTGCGGTTGAAGGAAATGGCCCACGCGAGCGCGATCATCGTGAACCAGCCGAGCAGACTGATGCATTTCAGTTCCATTTATTTTTTGGCGGCGCGCTGGCTGATTTCCTTGTAAATGTGCGGGCGCAGCACGCCGACGAACGGAAGATTGCGGTAACGCTCGGCAAAATCAAGCCCGTAACCGACGACAAACAAATCGGGAATCTGAAAGCAGACGTAGTCCGCGCGGATTTTTTCCACGCGGCGCGACGACTTGTCGAGCAGCACGCAGGTTTTGACGCGGCGCGGCTGGAGCGCGCGGAGCTTGGCCAGCACGCGGCTCATGGTTTTGCCCGTGTCGAGAATGTCGTCCACGAGCAGCACGTCGCGCCCGCGCACGTCGAGGCGCAGCTCCTTGGTGAAAACCAGGTCGCCGGATTCCGTGCCGAGGCCGTAGCTGGAAACGCCGATGAAATCCAGGCGCAGCGGCAGGTTCAAGTGCCGGATCAAATCCGCGAGAAACACGACCGTGCCGCTCAAGAGCGAGACGATGACGGTTTCGCGCCCGCGAAAATCGCGCTCGATTTTTCGCGCGAGCAGCCTGACCCGCCGAGCGAGCTGCGCGTCGGTGATGAGGATTTTTTCAACCTCGTTGCGCCAGCGCGGCGGGACGGTATTCCTGGTTTTAAGTTTGGCGCTCACACGTTCAAATATGTTTGGAGTCGTTCTCGTCTTTCTGGGTGTAACCGCTGTCCTGGCGTTTGAAATTCACCTCGTTCTTTTTGACGTAGGCGGCGAAGACATCGTCCGCGCTCATGCCGAGCACCTGCGCCATGGAAATCAGAAAATGAAACAGGTCCACGACCTCGACGCGCGCGTTCTGCTCGTCAAACTTCTGATACTTCGCCCACCATTTCCACGGGACGCTGTCGGTGAGTTCGGCCATTTCCTGCTGCATGGCACGGGTGTAATTGAGCAGCCATTTGGTTTTTTCCTCGTCGTTCATCCCGTCGGTTTTCACGCCGATGCGTTCGTTGAGGGACTTTTGCATGCGGAACAGTTCGCGGAGCTGGTCGGGTTTTTCCATGCGCGAAGCATACAAAACGAGTGACGAGTGACGAGTGAAAAGTGACAGGCCGGTTGCGTTTTCACCCGCCTCTGTTAATTTTTCAGCATGACCGTGGAACTGCCTTTGGCACAGATGACCGTGGAAGAAAAACTTGACGCGTTGGAAACGCTCTGGTGCGACCTGTGCCGTGACGAGCAAAACATCCCCGTCCCGCAATGGCACAAGGATTTGCTCGACGAGCGCGAACGGCTGGTGCGCGATGGCAACGCGCACTTTGACGACTGGGAGACGGCGAAAACGCGGATCTCAAAACGGGCGCGTGAAAGTTGAAATCCTCAACCTCGCCGAACTGGACATCCTCGATGGATTCAGTTTTTACGAATCACAGGAGGCCGGGCTGGGTTCTTACTTTCTCGAAAACATTTATTCGGACATTGATTCGCTCGCGCGTTACGCGGGGATCCATTTGAAGCCGCATAAAAACTTTCACCGGCTGCTGTCCAAAAAATTTCCCTTCGCGGTTTATTACACGGTTTCCAATGAAACAGTTTTCATCCATGCCGTCGTTGACTGCCGCCGCGACCCAGCTTGGATTAGGCAACGGCTTAAGTGAAGTTTCGCGGACATTGAACTTTGCGCTTTGAACTTCGCCCGCAACCGCCTTTAATGATCCCATGCCAACGCTTTTAGCCAACGGCGGGCCGGTGATCTGGCTGATTTTGATCGCCGCCGCCATCGCCGTCGTCACGTTCATCGAGCGCGCGCTCTTCTGCCACCGCTCGCAGATCAACTCCGCCCAGTTCCTCAACGGCGTCCGCAACGTGCTCAAGCGCGACAACGTCGTCGAGGCCATCTCCATCTGCGACGCCACGCCCGGCCCCGTCGCGCGGCTCGTCAAGGCCGCCATCCTCAACCGCGACAAGGGCCGCGACCGCGTGCGCGAAGCCGTCGAGGAAGCCGGCCTCGTCGAAGTGCCGCGCCTCGAGGAAAAATTAAACCTGCTCGCCACCATCGCCCAAATCGCGCCGCTGCTCGGCCTGCTCGGCACGCTCATCGGCTTCATCCGCGTCTTCATGAAGTTGCAGGCGGACGGCCTTTACGCCCACATGAACACGCTTTCGGGCGGCGTCTGGGAATCGCTCATCTGCGCGGCGGCGGGCATCGCCGTCGCCATCCCCGTCCACGCCGGCTACAACTACCTCGTCAGCCGCGTCAACAAAATCGTCCTCGACATGGAGCAGGCCGCGTCCGAGATCGTCAACATCGTCACCGAAAACGGCAACGGCAAATGAAATTCCCGCGCAACGCCAAAATCCTCCGCAGCCAGTTTGACGCCGCGCCGTTCGCCGCCGTTTTTTTTGTCCTCGTCATCCTGCTCATGCTCGGCGCGCTGCTGCCCACCGCCGGCCTGCCGTTGCAACTGCCCGTCACCGCCGATTTGCCCGGCGTGGAGCAGCCGACCGTCGCCGTGGCCGTGGACGCCGGCGGTCGGTTTTATTTTGCCAACCAGATTGTCCCCGGCGAAACGCAGTTGAGCAACGACCTGCACCGCGCCGTGCTGGATGCCCGCGCGCCGCTCACGCTCATCGTTCACGCCGACCAGTCCGTCACCTACGACCGGCTCGTGCGCCTCACCCTCCTCGCCCGCGATGCCGGCATCACCAACGCCGTGTTCGCCACCCTGCCGCGCGACGACGCGCCCGCCCGGCCATGAACGCTGCGCCGCTAAACCCGCCCGCGCTCGCCGAGCCGCCGCGCAGCGAAGGCTGGTCGCGCTCCCAATGGTGGCTGTTTGTGGCAATTGTTTTGGCCGCGCATCTCGCCTTGATTTTTGCGTTCGGCACGCGACAGCAAATCACCCCGCGCCCCGTCGCCAATATCCCGCAGCTTCAGCTCGCGGACGCTGACGCCGGCGACGACCTCATCGCGCTCGGCAACCCGGCGCTCTTCGCGCTGCCCAATCCGAGGGACTTCGCCTCCGCCGTCTGGGAGCAAGTGCCGGTCGTGCCGCCGCCGTCGTTCCGCTGGACGGAAAACCCGCGCTGGCTGCCGCTCGCCGCCGAAAATCTCGGCGCGGCCTTCACCCAGTTGATGCACACCAACCCGCCCTCGCGCTTTCCGCTCGACTTCAAGCCCGCGCCGCTCTTCAGCGAACCCGATTTGCCCGGCGTCAACGCGCTGCCGCCAATCTCCACGCTCCAGATCACCGGCGAACTCGCCCAACGCCCGCTGCTCCACCCCGTTTCCCTGCCGTCGCTCGCCAACAACGACGTGCTGCCGCCCAGCCGCGTGCAGGCGCTCGTGGACGCGGCGGGCAACGTCGTTTCCGCCGTCCTGTTGCCGCCGGAAAGCGCCGCCGAAGCCCTCGGTCGCTCCGACCACGGCGACACCAACGCCCTCGCCCTCGCCCGCAGCCTGCGCTTCACCCGCGCGCCGTCGGTCACCGTCGGCCAACTCATCTTCCGCTGGCGCACCATCCCGCTCGCCGCGACCAACGCGCCATGAGCCGCTTTGTTAAATGGTTAAATCGTGAATCGTTGAATCGGCAAGACGCCGACGCCACCATTCAACAATTGAACAATTCAACAATTCAACGAATCACGCTTCAACCATTCAACGTTTTCCCATGAACATTCCGTCCCTCCTGTTCATTTACGTTGCGCTGGCGCTGGGCGGGCTGTGCGTCATCGGGATTTTTTCCGAGCTGCGCCGCCGCCGCTTCGGGCCGGCGCATCCCGAAGACCGCGTGTTCCGCTGCACCAAGTGCGGCGGCGTCTACACCGACGATGCGGACGTGGACCGCTCGCGTTGCGCCCAATGCGGCAAGCTCAACGAGCCGGTCGTGTTTTAAGCGCGCCGCGCGAGAAACGCCGCTACCGCTTCTGCTTCTGGGACAACACCCCGACGAACAACTGGACGGCCATCTTTGAAGTGACCTTTGGCGGCTGAACCGGGCGCAGGCAATCCGGGAACGGGCGGGCGCGCGCCTGCCCGTTCCCTGGTTAAAAATCTTTGACAGAAATCCGCCCGTCCGCTTTGATAACCCCATGCCAGCAATGGCCAACGTGAAAACAACTGTGCACGCCCCCGTGCATACATTGCGGGATAATTCTTGTTAGGCCACATTCGCTTATGACAAAACGAGCGAGAGTTTTAGTTATCGTCATTTCGGGATTACTCCTCGTCGCCTTTGTCGGCTTTGTTCCTCTTTTTATTCGAGCGCGTTCCACTTCGGCAGTCATTCCTTGCGTGAATAATCTAGTCCACATTGACCGCGCCGAGAATCAGTGGGCATTAGAGCATCACAAGACACGCCGACGTGGGATGACCTACGGCCATATTTGCCATCGGACAGCATCCCGGTTTGTCCAGACGGTGGGACTTACACTTTGAGACCAGTTGGTGAGTCACCGAAATGTTCGCTTGGCGACAAAGAGCCAGGACGGCATAGTATCCCATGATGACCATGTGGCCTAACCAGTCGCCGGAGCCAACCGCCGTTACCGCTGCGGTTGCAATCCACGCCGCGAGTCGGCGGTGGCTCAGCTTTTTTCGTTAGGCTGCTCGCGCACTTTCGTTATGACACGACGAAATCAATACATTGTCGGCGTTGGTGTGATTACACCGCTTTGGTTAGTCGCGTCATTCATGTTGGCGATGAGGCTTCTGGCGGCAGAAGACCCCGGCTTGCCCATCGGCGAGATTGCGACTTATGTGGATGGCCATGAAATTGTTTCTTTCGATCCAAATTACAAAGGAGGGCATCAGGGCGAGTTTCCACCCGTGCCATTGTGGCTGAAGACAGCCAATGTCATTGCCATGCCGGTGATTTATGTTTTGCCGGAGGATGGGTTCAGAGGCTTGTCCGACCACGCAAACGGTTTCATGTTTTTATTTGCGATGTTCGTCAGCAGTGTTTTATGGGGATTCCTGATTGTTTTTATATCCCGACTTGTAGCACGATCGTTTCGTGTTACAAAGATTGGAGTGTCACATGAAGCAGTTTAGTTTCACATTTGTAGTGCGACAAAAAGGGTGTTGTTAATAATAGACTTCGTTGGGTGTTTTGAAGCCGAGCCTAAGTCCGGGGCGGTTGCGGTTAATTCCCCGTCTTCAGTTCCACCACGTCGTGCGGGGCGGCTTCGCGCATCCCGGCGGGGCTGACGCGGATGTAACGGGCCTTGTCGCGGAGCTGTTCGAGGTTCTTCGCGCCAAGGTAGCCCATGCCGCTCTGGATGCCGCCGATGAGCTGCGCGAGCACGCGGTCCACCGAGCCGCACGCCTCCTTGAGCGCCTCGACGCCCTCGGGCGCGACCTTCTGCGCGGGGTTTCGCTCGTGGCCGTAGCGCGCCGCCGAGCCGGCCTTCATCGCCGCGAGGCTGCCCATGCCGCGATACTGCTTGTAAAGCTTGCCGCTGATCTCGACGACGTCGCCGGGCGCCTCGTTGCAGCCGGCAAAAATGCCGCCGCACATCACGGCGTGGCCGAGCGTGAGGGCCTTGACGATGTCGCCGGACTTGGTGATGCCGCCGTCGGCGAGAACGGAAACTTTTTTCTTCGCCGCCGCGCGGGCGCAGACGTAAAGCGCGGTCATCTGCGGAATGCCCACGCCCGCGACGACGCGCGTGGTGCAGATGGAACCCGGCCCCTGCCCGACCTTGACGGCGTTCGCGCCGCAGTCGGCCAGAAATTCCACGCCGGCGGCGCTGGTGACGTTGCCGGCGATGAGCGGTAGCTTCGGAAACGCGTCGCGCAGGACTTTCACCGTGTCGCCCACGCCCTTGCTGTGGCCGTGCGCGGTGGAGACGGCGATGACATCCACGCCGCGTTCGACGAGCGCGCCGACGTGGTTCAAAATCCGGGCGCGGTCGAGTTCGCCAAAGGCGTTGCGCGTGGCCGAGACGGCCGCGCCGCAGATAAGGTGGTGGTGCGCGTCGCGCGCGGGCTTGAACTGCGCCTTGCGCTCCTCGGTGATGCGCTCGACATCGCTCATGGTGATGAGGCCGTGCAAATGGTCGTCGTCGTCCACCACGAGCAGCTTGTGGATGCCGATGTGCTCGGTGAAAAACTTGTCGGCGCGGGCGATGGGGTCGCGGCCCAGCTCCTTTTTCGAGATGGTGTGGACCTGCGAACGCGGCGTGAGCGCCTCGGAAACTTTCTTGGCGGCGTAACGCGGCTTGACGACGTGGCCGGAGAGCAGCCCGACGAGCTTTCCCTTTTCATTCACGACCGGAAAAGTGCCGAACGCGAATTTCTTCTGCTCGATCATCGCCAGCACGTCGCCGATGAACTGTTCGGGCGCGACCTGGATCGGTTCCTGGATGAGGCCGTGGACGTGGTTTTTCACGCGGCTGACTTCGGACAATTGCACGCGTTCGGGCATGTTGTAATGGATGAGGCCGAGGCCGCCGTTGAGCGCGAGCGCGATGGCCATGCGCGATTCGGTCACGGTGTCCATGTCGGCGGAAATGACCGGGATGTGCAGGCGCAGGTTGTCCGCGAGCGTCGTGTCGAGGTGCGTGTCGCGCGGGAGAATCTCGGAATACAGCGTGGCCAGCGTGATGTCGTCGAACGTCAGGCCGATCTTTTTGTTCGCGGGGAAAAACTCGTCCGCCGGCTGGTAGAACGAATCGTCGAAGGTGGAATTGCGCGTCGCTGCCATGTCAGAAAATGCCCGCTGACCGGCGGCTTTGGCAAGGAAAATCTGGAACGCGGGCAGCCTGCCCGTGTTCGAAAACTAGTCCGCGTAGCCCGCCGGGTTTTTTTTGTGCCAAGCCCACGCGGTCGCCACGATGTCTTCGAGCTTCGGAAATTTTGGCTGCCAGCCGAGTTCGCGGATGGCTCGTTCGGCGGAGGCGACGAGTTTCGGCGGGTCGCCGGGACGACGCGGTTTTTCCACGGTGGGAATTTTTTTGCCGGTGATTTTCTCGCACGTCTGGATGACTTCGCGCACGGAATAGCCGTCGCCATTTCCCAAATTAAAAAATCCGCTCCTGCCCGGCTGCAATCCGAGGATGTGCGCCTGCGCCAAATCCTTGATGTGAATGTAGTCGCGGATGCACGTGCCGTCGGGCGTCGGATAATTCGTGCCAAAAATTTCGCAGTGCGGCTTCTGGCCGAGCGCGACCTGCAGCACGTTCGGGATGAGGTGCGTCTCGATGCGATGATGTTCGCCGAATTTTTCGCTCGCGCCGGCGGCGTTGAAATAACGGAACGCAATGAACTCCAGCTGGTAAATCTGCTGATACCACAACAGCGCCTTCTCGAACATGAGCTTCGATTCGCCGTAGGGATTGATCGGGTGCTGCGGCAAATCCTCGGTCATCGGAATTTTGTCCGGCGGCCCGTAAGTCGCGCAGGTGGAGCTGAAGACGAATTTTTTCACGCCGCATTCCACGGCGGCGTCGGCGAGCTTGAGCGCGTTGACGAAGTTGTTGTGGAAATATTTTTTGGGGTTCGTCATGGACTCGCCGACGAGCGCGAACGCGGCGAAATGCAGGATGGCATCGGGCTTGGCGGATTTGACGGCGTTGAGGATGTCGCCCTCCGTTTCCGGCTTCGCAAAAATAAATTTTGCGCGCGGATCCACCGCCGAGCGATGGCCTTCCGTGAGGTTGTCATAAACCGTCACCTGATGTCCGGCGTTGAGCAGTTCCTCCGTGCAAACCGAGCCGATATAGCCCGCGCCGCCAGTGACAAAAACGTTCATGCGGACAGTGTAGAAAATTTTCGCGCCGGTGAAAGTTCAAAAAGAAAGAACCGCCATGCGTCGTGAAATGCAGCGGCGGCCAAAAATCGAACGGCGGATTTTAGAACCAGCCTTTTCTGCCGGTGACGTAAATCCTGACAAAATCCTCGTCGCTCTTCGTAAGATAAATGATGCCCTCGATGAGGCCGATGATGCCGCCGAGGCCGCAAGTCACCACGCTGATGATCAACTGGATGACGCCTTCCTTGGTGTAGCCGAGGTAGAACTTGTGGATGCCAAGGCCGCCCAGAAGAATGCCGAGGATGCCAGCCACAATTTTCTTTTCCGCGCCCGCAGGTTTGTCGCTCATAGTTTTAGGTTTTTATGGGTTGGTCTGACGCCGCCGTTTCTAACGGCTTTTGTCGAACCCGTCAACGCGATTTTTTGGACGAACTAAATTCAGGCGCGGCCAAACTGCGGATGCCGCCGCAGACATTCCAACGTCGCCGGCGCCAGCGGGGCGCAGGCATAAACGGCTGCCTGCAAAGGCTCGGCACTGTGCGAACGCGCGGCGCGCCCGAGCCAGCGCGCGTCCAGCGGTTCGGCGATCAGATCCAAAGTGTTGGCCGCAATCGTCGTCTCTTCCTTCTCGCCGGTCGCGTGACCTACACCGACAAAAAATCCGGCGAGCAGCAGCGTGACGCGCAAAATCGTGCTGCGCGAATACGTCGGCAGCGCGCACGGCCGCTGCGGGTCGAGCAATTGAAATAAATTAGTGAACAGCGGCAACGTCCACATCGCCGGATTTTTCGAGGGCGAAAAAGCGTCGAACAAAATCGCGTGCGGCTTAGGAAATTGTTTTGCGCCGGAGTGCGCCAGCAATGTCGGGAAATCGCCGTGGTGAAATTCCCAATTCACCGATTGTCCGCCGTCCTGAAAGCTCACCCGATGCGCGCGCAAAAATTCTTTAAGATGATTTTCGTAGCCGCTGAAATAGCCAAGTTCAGCCGTGTGTTGCAACGCGAACTTCAGCGGCTCCAGCGTGTGGTCAAAACTGACGAGCCGGATTTTGCACGCAATGTCCCGCGTGGCGCGCAAAACCGTGAGCGCATTCGCCGCCGCGCCGAGGCCGACGTCCCAGATGACAAATTCTCCGGCATGATTTTGGAGCCGCTCGCGCAGCCGGAGTTGGTTGACGTAAAGCGCCTCCGCTTCCGCGACCGGGCCAATAACCGGATGAAACGTCTCGTCGTCCGCCAGCGAGCGCACGGAGCAGATGCCGTTGTTCAGGCGGACGAGCTGGTAGCGGGCATCGGTTTGCACGTTTTAGTTTTGCGCGAATGATGGCCGGCGAAAAGAAAAACCGGCAATCCGCCAAACACGGATTGCCGGTCCAACCAAACCAACCAACCGCTTCCATTGTAACCCAAAATCACAATTGCGCCATTGACTTGTCGAGCGCGGTGAAAAGCTGGTTCATCGTCGCCTCGGTTTCGTCGCCCATGTTCGAGATGCGAAACGTCGTGCCCTTGATTTTTCCGTAGCCGCCGTCAATCAGGAAGCCCTGATCCTTCGTGAGCTTTTGCAATTTCGCGACGTCCACCACACGGCCGCCGGGACGCGCGCCGTTACTAATGCAGGTGAGCGTGACGGATTCAAAACCTTTTTCTGGGAACAAATTAAATCCGTGTTTAGCCGCCCAAGCGTGCGTGAGCTGGTTGGTTTTTTTGTGGCGCGCAAAACGCGCGTCCAAACCTTCGGCGAAGAAATCGTCGAGCTTCGAACTTAACGCGTAAACGTGGCCGATGCTCGGCGTGCTCGGCGTCATGCTGTCCTTCGCATTTTTTTCAAACTCAACGAAGTCGAAATAATAACCGCGATCTTTGGCTGTCGCCGCTTTTGCGAGCGCGGCGGGCGACGCGACAAAAACCGCGAGTCCCGGCGGCAGCGCAAATGCTTTCTGCGTTCCGGCAAGCAGCACGTCAATGCCGAGTTCATCAAACTTGATCGGCAGCGCGGTCAGCGAACTCACGGCGTCCACGATGAAAATTACGTCGGGATATTTTTTCTTGAGCGCGGCGATTTCCGCGAGTGGCGACATCGTGCCGGTTGAAGTTTCATTGTGGATCAAGGTCAGCGCGTCGAACTCGCCCGTCGCAAGTTTTTTGTCAATCGCCTCGGCGCGGATCGGCGAACCCCATTCCACCTGCAACGCCTCGGCCTGCTTGCCGCATTTTTTTGACACGTCGAACCATTTGTCCGAAAACGCGCCGCACATGCAGTTCAGGACTTTTTTCTGGACGAGATTGCGGATCGCGCCTTCCATCACGCCCCACGCGGACGACGTGCTCAAATAGACCAGTTGCTTCGTGAAGAGCAGTTGCTGGAGCTGCGGCTGGATTTTCGCGTAAAGGTCTTTGAACCCCTGGCCGCGATGGCCGATCATCGGCGAGCGAAACGCCTGAAAGGTTTTATCGCTGACCTCGACCGGGCCGGGAATGAATAATTTAACGTGTGCCATAGTTTGTGATATGTTTCACAAGCGCGGCGTCAAAGCAAGTTTAGTTTTATTAAATTTGTGTGCGCGAAATTATTTTACGACGTAGCCGTTCGTGCGAAACCACGCGACCGCATCGGCGAAGGCTTGTTTGGGCGGCGTTTGCGGCAGGCCGAGTTCGCGGATGGCCTTGGCGGGGTTAAACCACATTTTATATTTTGCCATGCGCACGCCGGCCAGCGGCGCTTTGGGCGGCTTCTTTGTGAAAAAAGAAATTTTTTCATCCACATGCGCGGCGGCGAGCGCGATCCAATGCGGCACTTTCATTTTCGGCGCGGGAATTTTTGTCATTTCCGCGAGCGCGGCCAGCGTCTCCCGCATCGTCCAGTTGCCGTCCGCGTTTCCCAAGATGTAGCGCTCGCCGAGGCGTCCTTTTTCCGCCGCGAGAATGTGGCCGACCGCCACGTCGCGGACGTGAACCCAGTTCAAGCCGGTCTCGACATACGCGGGCAGCTTGCGGTTGAGAAAATCCACGATGACCTGGCCGGTCGGCGTCGGCTTCACGTCGCGCGGGCCGACCGGCGCGCTGGGATTGACGATGACGACGGGCAGGTTTTTTCCGGCGAGTTCCAGCGCAATTTTTTCCGCGAGCCATTTCGAGCGTTTGTAATGATTGCCCATCTGCGTTTCCGCAACCGGCGTGGCTTCGTCGGTCGGCAAATATTTTCCGTCCGCATTTTTGGGCAGTCCGATGCAGCCGACGGTGCTGGTGTAAATGATTTTTGCGCAACCGACGTTGCCCGCCGCTTCAAGGACGTTGCGCGTGCCCTCGACGTTGGCCGCATACATCGGCGCGTAGTCGCGCATCCAAAGCTGGTAGCTCGCCGCGACGTGAAAACACCAGTCGCAACCGGCGATTTCCTTTTCCAGCAATTTCCGGTCGCCCACGTCGCCGGTCGCGCGCGCGAAATCCGCGCCGGCCAGCCCGCGTTCGTCCGCGCCGGGCCGCAGCAGCGCCTTCACGCGATGGCCGCGCGCGACGAGTTCGTGAACGAGGTTAGCGCCGATGAAACCCGAAGCGCCGGTGACAAAACATTTCATAGACCGCGCCAGTCTGGACAAAATTCGCGCGGGAGGCGATCTAGAATTGCCGCGCCGAACTGCACGCCGACGCATTTCATGGTTTATTCTCCGGGCGGTTCCAATTAACTTTTCCGCGTGGAGCACGGCCTCGTAACCGACATCGCCATTTGCATCATCGCCGCGTGGATTGTGGCGGTGGGGTCGCAGGTCGCGCGCCAGCCGTTGCTGCTCGCGTATCTCGTCGCCGGTTTCGCCATCGGCCCGCTGGGTTTCAAGTTCATCACAAACACCGGCGACATCCAGACCATTTCGGAAATCGGCCTCTCGCTGCTGCTGTTCATGATCGGGCTGGAGATTAACCTGAAAAAAATGTTGAGCGCGGGCAAAACCATCACGCTCACGGCGGCGGCGCAAATCCTCGGCTGCGTTTTGCTCGGCTGGCTCGTTTTCGATTTTGCGGGGCTGGCGCACACGCACCTGGAAGGGCTTTATCTCGGCGTGGCGGCGGCGATGAGCAGCACGGTCATCATCGTCAAAATCCTTTACGACAAGCGCGAACTGGAAACGCTCGCGGGCCGCGTCACGCTCGGCGTGCTGGTGTTGCAAGATGTGTTCGTCATTTTGTTCCTGGCCATCCAGCCGAACTTGAAAAATCCCGCCATCGGCCCGCTGGCGCAGGCGCTGGGCAACGTGATCCTGCTGCTGGCCGTCGCGTTTCTGGCGAGCCGGTTTGTGCTGCCGCCCGTTTTCAAAGTCATCGCGCGGCAGCCAGAACTGGTTTTGGTCGGCGCGCTGGCGTGGTGTTTTGCGATGGCGGGATTCGCCGACTGGCTCGGCCTGTCCACGGCGATGGGCGCGCTGATCGCGGGCGTGATGATTTCGACGTTTCCCTACACGCTCGATGTCGTCGCCAAAGTCACGAGCCTGCGCGATTTTTTTGTGACGCTGTTTTTCGTCGCGCTCGGCATGAAAATCCCGCTGCCGACGTTAAGCTGCATTTTGTGGACGCTGTTTTTCTGCCTGTTTCTCATCGGCAGCCGGCTCATGACCGTGTTTCCCGCGCTTTTTTCGATGCGCCAGGGCTATCGCGCGAGCCTGCTGCCCGCGATCAACCTGTGCCAGTTGAGCGAACTTTCCCTCGTGCTGCTCGCGCTCGGCAACAAGAGCGGCGACGTGACGGAAAATTCCATCGGCATCGCGGCGTTTGCGTTTGCGTTCCTCGCCATCGGCTCGACCTACGCGATTCTGGGCAACGACGCCATCCTGCGCACCGTCACGCCCTGGTTGAAACGGATCGAATTGCGCGACCTCGACGAATCCGCGCCCGGCGACGGCGCGGCGGAAAACCCCAGGCGCATCTGCCTGCTCGGTTTTTCGTGGACAGCCAGCTCGCTGCTCGCGGAAATCAGCCGCGAACGCTCCGACTTGCTGCCGGAAATCGTGGTCATTGATTTCAACCCCGTCGTCCACGAAAAATTGAAGCGCCGCAATGTCCGCGCCGTTTATGGCGACATCACCGCGCGCGACGTGCTGCATCACGCCGGCGCGGCGCACGCCGAAATCATCATCTGCTCGCTGCCGAACACGGTCCTGAAAGGCGCGAACAATTTGAAAATTCTCCGGCAGCTCCGCGAGTTGAATCCTGCGTCAAAAATCGTCGTCCACGCCGAACTGCTTTCCGACGTGCCGGCGCTTTACGACGCCGGCGCAAGCTACGTCACCGCGCCGCGCCTGCTCGAAGCCGCCGATTTGCTCCAGGTCGTCGAGGCCGCCGAAAAAAACCTGCTCGACGAGAAACGCCTCGAACAGCAAAAGCGGCTCGCCGGCCGCAACGAAATCGTCCCCTAAAAAATTATGAAAACCGTCCCAACCAAATCAGCCCTCGCCGCCGCCGTGCAGGCCGCGCGCGCCGCCGGAAAAATCATGCGCGACAACTGGCATCTGCCCAAGCGCGTCAACTCCGCCGAGGCGCACGACATCAAGCTGGAACTCGACGTGCGCTGCCAGCAGCTCATCGAAAAAATTCTCGCCGCCGTTTTCCCGCAGATTCCCGTGCTCGGCGAGGAAGGCGACACCGGCGACGTGAACGCCGAGCATCGCTGGGTGATTGACCCGATTGACGGCACGGTGAATTATTTTTTCGGGATGCCGCACGCGGCGGTTTCCATCGCGCTGCAACATCGCGGCGAATCCGTCGTCGGCGTGATTTACGATCCGTTCACCGATGAAATCTGGACGACGACCAAAGGCCGGCCGACGCGGCTGAACGGAAAAATTGTCCGTGTCAGCAACCGTTCCCAACTCAAGGAAGCCGTCATCGCCATCGGATTTTCCAAGGACCGGGAAAACCTGGAAAAAAGCCTGCCGCATCTGGTGCGGCTGGCCCGGCGCGCGAAAAAAATCCGCATCCTCGGCTCCGCCGCGCTCGAACTGGCGTATGTCGCCAGCGGACGGCTCGACGCCTACGTCGAGCGCACCATCAATTTGTGGGACGTGGCGGCCGGAAGTTTGCTGCTGGAAAATGCCGGCGGCGAATTTTACACGCGGCCCGCGCCCGGCGGCAAACTGCGGATGTGCGCCGACAACGGCAGGCTGCGGAAGCAACTTCAGCTCGCCAGTCTGTTGAAATAATCTTTGAGCTTTTCCAGCGCCCGCGCGCGGTGGCTCAAATTATTTTTCACGCCCTCGCCGAGTTCGGCGAAGCTTTTTTCAAAACCGTCCGGCACCAACAGCGGGTCGTAGCCGAAACCATTTTGCCCGCGCGGTTCAAACAGGATTTTTCCTTCGCACACGCCGTCAAACAATTCTGGATTTCCGATTTCCGATTTCCGATTTCCAATCCGCACCAGCGCAATGACGCAGCGGAACCGGGCCGCGCGCTTTTCCGCCGGGACATTTTTCAACCGGCGCAGCAACTTCGCGTTGTTGTCGGCGTCCGGGGAATTTTCATTTTTGTCCGGCGCAGCAAAACGCGCGGAATGCACGCCGGGCGTGCCGTTGAGCGCATCCACTTCCAGGCCGGAATCGTCAGCCAGGACAAAGTTGATGGTTGATGGTTGATGGTTAATAGATTCGGCATCCAGCCATTTTGCCAACTCGAACGCTTTTTTCGTCGCGTTGCCGGCGAACGTGTCCGCGTCCTCGATGACTTTGGGTGCGTTTGGAAAATCATCGAGCGAGAACATCTGAAATTGCCCGCCGAGGATGGCGCGGATTTCCGCGACCTTGTGGGCGTTGCGCGTGGCGATGAGCAGCGTCGTCATGCGCCAAGGTTAGCGAAATCTTTTTTGCTGGCGAGCTTGACGGAAAAAATTTCTGACTCAAAATCACGGCATGAAATCACGACTGTTGCTGGCGCTGGCGTTTTGTTTTCACGGCGTCGTAAATCTTCAGGCTGCCGACACGAACGCACCCGTCGCGCCCTACCTTCTCACGCCGCCCGCGCCCGCGACGCCGCGCATCAATGGCGCGGATGTCTTCGGCGTGCGGCCCGGCTCGCCGTTTCTTTACAGGATTCCGGCGACGGGTGAGCGACCGATGGAATTCAGTGTCGAAGGCATACCTGAAATTTTAGTAATCCAGACGAAAGGACACGAAGGGGCAATCACGGGACCATTTGCTGGTGTGCTGACACTTGATTCGCCTACCGGTCAATTGACGGGTTCAATTACAACCAAAGGTGAATACAAAATTGTTTTGGTTGCAAAAAATTCTAAAGGCGAAGCCAGAAAAAAATTCCGCATCGTCGTAGGCGACCAGATTTCGCTCACGCCGCCGATGGGCTGGAACAGTTGGAACTGTTTTGCCAGCGCGGTCTCGGAAGAAAAAGTCAAGGATGCGGCGGACGCAATGGTCAAGAGCGGCCTCATCAATCACGGCTGGACTTACATCAACGTGGACGATTACTGGCAGAACCATCGCAACGCGAAAGACCCGACGTTGCGCGGGCCATTCCGCGACGTACAGGGAAAGATCGTGCCGAACTCGCGTTTTCCCGACATGAAAGGTCTGGCGGATTACATTCACAGTCTCGGATTGAAGGCCGGTTTGTATTCGTCGCCCGGCCCGTGGACATGCGGCGGTTGCGCCGGGAGTTGGCAGCATGAAAAAACAGACGCCGGGCAATACGCGAAATGGGGTTTTGACTATTTGAAATATGATTGGTGCAGCTACGGCAACGTCGCCGAGGTCACGGCGACCAACGTGATGGCCGTCCGCTCGAATGGCTCGTCAGCAAAATCAGATGACGAGGCGATTTATCCCTACAAGCTCATGGGAAATTTTCTGCGCGAGCAAAAACGCGACATCGTTTTCAGCCTTTGCCAATACGGCATGGCGGACGTCTGGAAATGGGGCGGTTCGGTGAACGGCAATTGCTGGCGCACCACCGGCGACATCACGGACACCTGGCGCAGCATGAGCGGCATCGGCTTCAAACAGGCGCAGGCCGCGCCGTTCGCGCAACCGGGAAACTGGAATGATCCCGACATGCTCGTCGTCGGAACCGTCGGCTGGGGACGACCTCATCCGTCGCGGCTCACGCCGGACGAACAATACACGCACATCAGTTTGTGGTGCCTGCTTTCCGCGCCGCTGCTCATCGGCTGCGACATGACGAAACTCGACGACTTCACGCTGAATCTTTTAAGCAACGACGAAGTGCTCGCGCTCGACCAGGACGCGCTCGGCAAAGAGGCGACGTGCGTTGACACCAACGGCGAGGTGCAAGTTTATGAAAAAGAACTGGTCGACGGCGGACGTGCGCTCGGTTTTTTCAATCTCGGCAAAATGATTGCAAATCTGGATTTCAACCAGCTCGCGCAAATTGGATTTAGCGGAAACCAGCACGTCCGCGATCTGTGGCGGCAAAAAGATTTGGCCGATGTTGATGCCGCGAATGGAACTCTGCCGCTCACGATTCCCGCGCACGGCGTGGTGCTTTACAAGCTCACGTCGGCGAAATAAATCAGCCCAACAACTCGGCCAGCCGCGCGCTTTTGCTTTTGAGCTTGTCAATCAATTTGTCGTAATGCCGGATCCGCAGCACCGCGCGCGTGATGAGATAAATGCCAAGCACGGTCAGCCCCACGTTCAGCACCACCAAAGGCACGAGCCAGGGCATCACTTCATGGACATCGTAGGATTTCGACGTGGCGATGAGCACGCTCAACACCGACAGCGGAAACGCGAACACGGCAATGCCCGTGCGCATCGTGGACAGCGACGTGCGCTTTTCCGCGAGCAGCAACTGCACCTCGTTGAACGTCACCGTGTCGAGGCTCGCCGTCAATTCTGATTTGTCGGACGCATCCATGAAAATTATTTTTTTGCGGGCGAATTGGTGCCGGGCGCGGGCGTGAGCGGCTGCAAGATTTCGTCGAGCAAATCCGGCTTGTTCGCGTCGCGTTCGAGAACGGGGTATTTTTCGCCGCCGTGGTAATCCAGTTTGCAGGTCTGGTAATAATCATCGCGCTCGACGAGCAGTTCGATGGGCGCGCTGTTCGTCGCGGCGGTTTTTATGGCGTCGCGCAAAAGTTTTGCCGACCAGCTTCGCCCGTTCACGGCGATCAGCTTCATGTCCGGGACCATGCCGGCCCGGTCAGCGGGCGTCGCCGTCAAAACGTCGCCGAGGTTGCCTTCCGCGCCGACGGTGAAACCCAGCGAATAACTCATGTCGGTTAACTTTCGCTGCGCCTCGCGGATTTTCAGGAATGGCGTCACTTCGTTCGTGTAGGCTAGCCGCCAGCCGCCGTTTTCAATGCCGCCGACGGGCGCGCGCGGCGCGATGTCGTAGATGCGTTTTTGAAAAAACGTTTTCCAATCATAGGGCGCGACGGCGTTCAATCCATTCACCACGTCGTCATAATTGTAAGGAATGACTTTCGGCGAACCGCTTTCGCCGCCGTGAAATTGCCGGCAGAAGTCGGCGAGCGATTTCTGGTCGTGCGTCTGCCGGCGGATGATGGTGTCCACTTCGAGCCAGATCAAATCGCCTTCGGGATAAAAATCCACGCTGCGACGGCGGTTCGCGCCGATGCCGGGAGAATCGTAAAGCAGTTGCGCGGCGACGGCCGTGTCGGCGAGCGAGCGCCATTCGCGGCCGGAACGGTGATCGAGCATCGCCGCCGTGAGCGCAAAGAGGTCGCGGAAGTTGGCGTTCGTCTGCAGGCCGCTGCGCACGGAAAGCATTTTGCCGAGATAATCCGTCAGCCCTTCATAAACCCAGAGCAGTTCGTCCTCCATCGGCTGCTGGTAATCCGGCGTGGCGAGTCCAGCCGGGCGGCGGAATTTTCCGTTCCACGAATGCACCATTTCGTGCGGCAGCAAGTCCGCGTTGAAAGCCAGCGCGTCCGCGTCCGTCAAAAAAGCCTCGCCGACGCGGTCGTCGCTCGACTCGTGGTGCTCCAGCCCGAAGTGCGCGACGTGGTCGCTCAACGTGAGCAGGAAATGATAATCGCGATAGTGATGCGCGCCGAAAAAGGCGTTCGCCTCCTTCGCCAAATGCGCGAAATCGCGCGCGTCCTCCGGCTTAAGGTCGAGTGCCGTTTCGCTGTCGGCGACGATGTGCAGGAAATGAGGCGGCGTTTCGCCAGGCGTCAAATCCACCGTTCGGAAAAATTCGCCGGCGATGACGGGCGAATCAATGAGCGTTTCGAGCGGCGCGGGAGAAAATTTAATTTCATTATCCGACGAACTTGCGACTGGCAACGCCGTGCCAAATTTCCAGCCGTCAGGAATTTTCAGCGTGGCGACGAAGGACAGTTTCAATGGCGTCGGCGTTTGCGGATAGAGCAGCACTTGATTCCAGTTCAAGTCCAGCAATCGCGCCGTCGCCGAGCCGCCGGGCGGCAAAATCAGATCGAGCGAAACGTCCACCGCGTCCATGTCCGCCGGCACGGCGAGATGAAATGTGAACATGTCGTCCGCGTCGCGCCGCCATTCCACGCGCCGGCCGTTCGCGGAGATTTTCAGGCCAGTCAGGTCGTTGATCGGGCCGCTCGGCGAATGATCGCCAGGAATCCACTTCGGGTAAAACAGCGTGAGCGGCCCCGGCGACGCGGGAATGTGCAGGCGCGCGTGCAAAATGCCGTGCGGCGCGTCTGTCGCGTCCACGTCCAGTTTGACCGGCGTCAATTCGGCAAACGCCGGCACGGCGAGAATCAGCAACCACACCGCCGGCCAATGCAAACATCCGCATTTTATCTTCATCGCGACACAATGGAAAAAATCAGCGGCGAAGGGAATGAGAATTTTTGCGCCGCCAGGTCTATACCGATGCAAACATTATTTTATCGTTTGATTGGTTTGCCAGAATTCGATGGCTTCTTCCCAGAATTTTGACGGCAGTTCCATAATCTGGCAATGTCCGCCGTTTGGAAATTTCCAAAGCTTTTTCGGCCCGGCATAACCATTGTAAAGGCGCAGGCCGAATTTTTCCGGCACGACGGCATCTTGTCCGTCAACGGTTATTCCGATTTTGCCGTGATAATTGCCCAAATATGTTTCGGATGGAAAGCGATCCATGAGCAGCAACCAAACCGGCAGAATTGGATAATGATTTTGCGCGACGCCGGCCAGCCGGTTGAAAGGTGAAATCAAAATGAGGCCGGAGATTTTGCCGGGATAAGTTCCCGCCAAATAGGACGCGACTCCAGAGCCGAGCGATTCGCCGACGAGATAGATTGGTTTGTTTGTGGAAAGAGTTTGTAACGCTTCGGCGGCGGCGTTGAACAGACTTTTTTGATTTGGCGAACCGGCGCGATCTTCATAGCCGGGATATTCTAAAATAAAAACGTCCAACGGCGCGATGCCCTGAATGTCGTCCGCGTAATGAGAGCTTCCAATCGCAGTGCCCCCATTGCCATAGGTCACTAAAATCCTGCCAGCCGCCGGTTGGTTTGACGAAAGGCGTTTCAACCCGATGAATTGCCCGGCCAGATTTGTCCAGCGTTCGAGCTTTACAGATTTCGCCATTTGATCCACCTGCGCCGAGGTCAAAACGGTTGGATAATAAAGGAGCGAGCGTTGAAAAACGGCCACGACTCCGCAAACAATCAGATACAACACAAGTCCTGAGAACAGCAGCAGTCTGCCCAAACGAATCAGGAAAATCTTTTTGGAGTGCCGGCTCATGATTGAAATCGCAAAACAAATGTAACCATTTTGAAAAATAAAAAAAGGCGAATGAATTTCTTCATTCGCCTTTGTCGTTTTGAATTTCTAAATCAATACCGATAGTGTTCCGGCTTGTAAGGGCCTTCGACCGGCACGCCGAGGTAGTCGGCTTGTTTCTTCGTGAGCTTGGTCAGCTTCACGCCGATTTTCTCGAGGTGCAGGCGGGCGACTTCTTCGTCGAGTTTTTTGGGCAGACGATAGACGCCGATTTTCGCGGTGTCTTTGTTCTTCCACAAGTCCAGTTGCGCAAGCACTTGATTGGTGAAGGAATTGGACATCACAAAACTCGGATGGCCGGTGGCGCAGCCGAGATTGACCAAACGGCCTTCGGCCAGCATGTAAATGCTGTTGCCGCCGGCGAAAGTGTATTTGTCCACTTGCGGTTTAATCGTGAGTTTCTTGACCCCCTTCGCGGTGTTGAGCTTGTCCACCTGAATTTCGTTGTCGAAGTGGCCGATGTTGCAAACGATGGCCTGGTCTTTCATCTTCGCCATGTGTTCGAACGTGATGATGTCGCAGTTGCCGGTCGTGGTGACGTAAAGGTCGGCGGTGCCGAGCGTATCTTCGATGGTCGTGACTTCAAACCCTTCCATCGCGGCCTGCAAGGCGTTGATCGGATCAATCTCCGTGACGATGACACGCGCGCCGAAGCCGCGCAAAGAATGCGCCGAGCCTTTGCCGACATCGCCGTAGCCGCAGACACACGCAACTTTGCCGGCGACCATCACGTCGGTCGCACGCTTGATACCGTCGGCGAGTGATTCGCGGCAGCCGTAGAGATTGTCAAACTTCGACTTCGTGACGGAGTCGTTGACGTTGATGGCAGGAACCAAAAGTTTTCCCTGCTCCAGCATCTGATACAAACGATGAACGCCGGTGGTCGTCTCTTCGGAAACGCCTTTCCAATCTTTCACGACCGTGTGCCAGAAACCAGGACGTTCCTTCGCAACCTTCTTGAGCAAATTTTTGATGACGGAAACTTCGTGGCTTTCGCTCGGCGTGTTAACCCAGTCGCTGCCGTTTTCCAATTCGTAGCCCTTGTGGATGAGCAGCGTCGCGTCGCCGCCGTCGTCCACGATGAGCTGCGGACCTTTAAGGCCGGGAAACGTGAGCGCGCGGAGCGTCAAGTCCCAATATTCTTCGAGCGTTTCGCCCTTGTGCGCGAACACCGGAATGCCAGCTTTGGCAATCGCCGCGGCGGCGTGATCCTGCGTCGAGAAAATGTTGCAGCTCGCCCAGCGCACCGACGCGCCAAGTTCGACGAGTGTCTCGATCAGGATCGCCGTCTCGATGGTCATGTGCAGCGAGCCAGTGATGCGCACGCCCTTGAGCGGCTTGCTCGCGCCGTATTTTTTGCGGATGGACATCAGGCCGGGCATTTCGTGCTCGGAAACCTGGATGGTCTTGCGTCCCCATTCCGCGAGCGAAATGTCTTTGACGAAGAAGTCTTGTTTGGCTGCGCCGCTGCCGTTTTTGGCGACTGCTTTCGTAAGTTTGGCGCGTGAAGGTGGAAGTTTGATTGCTGGCATAATTTTTATTTTGTTTGGTTGATTAAAGAGCATTTTTGAGTGCGGCGACTTTGTCCGTTCTTTCCCACGTCAACGCCGGATCGTTTTTTCCGAAATGGCCGTAGTTGGTCGTCTTGCTGTAAATCGGGCGACGCAAGTTGAGCTGGTCAATGATATCGGACGGCTGGAAGCTGAACACGCGATTGACCGCGCGAATGATTTTGCTGTCCGCAACCGTGTTCGTGCCAAACGTCTCGACGTGAACGCTTACCGGATCAGGATAACCAATCGCGTAGGCAAATTGAATTTCGCACTTCGCGGCGAGACCGGCGGCGACAATATTTTTCGCGACCCAGCGGCCCATGTAAGCCGCGCTGCGATCCACCTTCGTCGGGTCTTTGCCGGAGAACGCACCGCCGCCGTGACGGCCCATGCCGCCGTAACTGTCCACGATAATCTTGCGACCAGTCAAACCCGTGTCGCCCTGCGGTCCGCCGACGACGAAACGTCCGGTCGGGTTGATGAGAAATTCCGTTTTGTTCGTGAGCAAACGTTTCGGCAAAACTTTCTTAATGACGTTCTCGATGCAGAATTTTTCAATCTCCGCGTGCGTCACTTCGCGCCCGTTGATTTTATCCGCGTGCTGCGTGGAAATGACGACGTTGGAAATCGAAACCGGTTTGCCGTTTTCATAAACGACCGAAACCTGCGATTTCGCATCCGGGCGCAACCACGGCACTTTGCCGCTCTTGCGAATCTTGGTCAGTTCGCGTCCGAGCCGATGCGCGAACATAATCGGCGCGGGCATCAGTTCCGGCGTTTCGTTGCTCGCGTAACCGAACATCAAGCCCTGATCGCCCGCGCCCTGCTTCGCGGTTTTTTTGCCCTTGGCCTTGCGCGCGTCCACGCCTTGCGCGATGTCCGGCGACTGCTGCGTCACGATGACGTTGATGAAAACTTTGTCCGCGTGAAAAACGTCGTCGTCGTTGACGTAGCCGATTTCGCGGATCGCGTCGCGCGCGATTTTCACAAAATCCAGTTTCGCCTTCGTCGTGATTTCGCCGCCGATGATAGCGACGTTCGATTTCACATACGTTTCGCAGGCGACGCGGGAAAACTTGTCCTGCGCGAGGCACGCGTCCAAAACCGCGTCGGAAATTGTGTCTGCGACTTTGTCGGGATGCCCCTCGCCGACGGACTCGGAAGAAAAGATGTAACGGTTGCTCATGGATTATTTTAGTTTTCGGTTAACAACATATTGACGTATCAAGATAAGATGATATATCTTTTTCAAAGCGCGTCAAATGCTTTCTCAAGAAAATTTTGAATGCGCAAATAAATCATGTCCGCCACACTGAAATCACTTCGCGCCCTGTCCGACGCCACGCGCCTGCGCATCGTCGCGCTGCTCGAACGCGACGAACTTTCCGTGAACGAGCTTCAGGAAATCACGCGGCTCGGCCAGTCGCGCATCTCGACGCATCTCGGTTTGCTGCAAGATTCCGGCCTCGTGCAATCGCGGCGCGAAGGCAAACGGACTTTCTACAAACTGAATCCGCAAACCAGCGGCGCGACCGCCGAATTCATCCAGCTCGCGATTCGCGGCGCGAAGGAATTGCCCGAACATTCGCACGACCAGATCAATTTGAAACGCGTCGTCGCGCGCCGGCGTGAACAGGCGCAGGTTTATTTCAACCAGATCGCCGGACGTTTCGACCGCGTCTACGGACCGGGCCGCTCGTGGCAGGCGTTCGGACATTTGCTGTTAAGAATTTTGCCGCCGCTCGTCGTCGCCGATCTCGGCGCAGGCGAAGGCTTGCTGAGCGAACTGCTCGCGCGCCGCGCGAAAAAAGTCATCGCCGTGGACAACTCGGAAAAAATCGTCGCGTTCGGCGCGGCCAAGGCGAAAAAGAACGGACTGAAAAATCTGGAGTTCCGCCTCGGTAATCTGCAAAACCCGCCGATTGACGCGAACAGCGTTGACCTCGTGATCTTGAGCCAGGCGTTGCATCACGCCGAAGATCCCGCCGCCACGCTGGCGAGCGCGGCGAAATTATTGAAGCCGCACGGACAAATTTTGCTGCTCGATTTGCTCAAGCACAATTTCGAGAAAGCCCATGAACTTTACGGCGACCGCTGGCTCGGCTTTGCCGAAAGCGATTTACACCGCTGGCTCGAAGCCGCCGGTTTCAAAAAAATCGAAATCAGCATCGTCGCCGCCGAGGAACAGCCGCCGCATTTCCAAACCATTTTGGCCGGCGCGGAAAAATAAAATTGCCGCGCAAAAATTTTTTAGCCACGGATGAAACACGGATTATTCGAGCCAATCTCGCTTGACAACTTTCCCGCCTTGAATTCAAATCATGCCGTAACCCCGCATGAAAATTTTAGGGAAAATTTTCGCAACCGCGCCACGGCGTAATTCTTTTGCCGTCCGCCTGAATTCCTCCGGCAACTCCCCGCGCTCCTCCGGCACGAACCGGACTTTCTCCGTCAACTGCCGGAATTCCTCCGGCACGCGCCCGAATGTCTCCGGCAACTGCCCGAACCATTCCGGCACACGCCGGAATTCCTCGGCGGTCTGCCCGAATGGTTCCGGCACGCGCCGGAATTGCGCCGGAACCTGCCGGAACTGATGCGTTTGTGTCGCGAAAAAACAATGTGCCAAAAGACGCCGTGTTGCTGATTCCCGAACCGGAGCATGAAGGGCAGTGAACCGGCGTGGATTAACAATTTGGCATCGCGCAAGACCTGAAGCTGCTGGCGGATTTTGTCGCGGATGTGGCGGCAGAACCAATCCAATTTACGAGAAAAAAATTCGGGTAATTAGATTCGAATTTATGTCTTTTTGGGGCGTGGAGGGATTCCAGCTCTAAATGGATTAGTTCCAAGAATTGGTGCTGAGGCGATTTCCTGTTTTGGAATATCTTTTCGCAAACAACATGCCATAAACACTAAACCGTAAGGTGTGAAATGAATGGAATTGACTTGATTGAGTTTGAGATCCATTTGTTTCTTTTTAAGAACACGAGCGTAACCTGGATATAATAATCCAAGAGATGCCAAATGAGAAAGATAACCCGGCAATGATTCGGGAGAAAAATCTAAAATTTTTGCTATGGTTTCTATCCGGTGTTGTTGATTTCGACTTAATCTAATCCCAGATGGAAAAAGTTTGTGTAGTAAAATTGCTTCTTGATGTGAGATTTGGCTTAATACAATTGGAAACGATGGTTGAACCGAAGAATGTGTTTCTTTGTCAATCGAAGATGCTAAAAGATTACTAAACATCTCCGCAATATCCGTGTCCAATTCTAAAAACTTAAGTTTTTCCAAAATGGGTCCGGCCACTTCCGCGTCAGCTTCTCTTCGCGATTCTTCTGAAACTTTTTCTACTGTTCGCCGAAGGAAAGTTTCTAATCGATCTTGATAGGAAGCCAATAGCTGGATTGGTGCAATAATGAAACGCAGAGCTTTTACCAAATCTTCTGATAATCGCCCCACTTGGCGTCCAGATGGAGAAAGAATATCACCATAAGCTTTTTCAACAACGCTTGGCGGCAGTGCTTTTACAATCTCAGGTTCAATATTTTCCATTTAGTTTGCTACTGGTTTGTTATCCACAGGCTTGAAAGCTTTTCCGTCCGAAACCCCTAGTGGTGGCTCAACTGGTGGAGTGTATCCCTTAATTGTGAAGCACTGACAACGGCCTTAAAAAACTCATCCTGTCCCGCTGGCGAACACAGGCATAACAACCGCGCCGGTCGTCCAGACAAATTGCGGAACTGGTGCGGCGCATTGGCCGGAATATTGACGGTCTCGCCTGCGCGCAAGGGTGATTTCGCGCCGCGAAATATGAATTCAACCTCGCCTTCGAGAAGCGTGAACATCTCCTCGAAATCATGGCGATGCGGCGGCGGACCGCCACCGTAAAGGGGTCAGTCCCAAGCATTGAACAATTCATCCGCGCCGAGTTGTTGCCTTAATTTTCGTTCGTGTTCAATCCGTGTTTCATCCGTGGCTAAAAATTTTCACCCCACAATCAAATTCACCATTTTCTTCGGCACGACGATGATTTTCTTGATCGTTTTGCCTTCGATGAACGGTTTCACTTTCTCGGAATTTTTCGCCGCCGTTTCCAAATCCGCCGGCGTCGCGTTCGCGGAAACTTTGATGACGTCGCGCAGCTTGCCGTTCACCTGCACGGGAATTTCAATCTCGCTCTCGACCAGCAGAGCCGCGTCAAACTTCGGCCACGGCGCGTAGGCGAGCGACGGCGCGGTTTGCCCGAACGTGGCGTGCAATCGCGCCCACAATTCTTCCGCGAGGTGCGGGGCGAACAGCGCGAGCAGTTGCAGAAAAGTTTTCATCACGGACAACGGCTTGGTCTGCCACGTCATCGCCTCGTTGATGAAAACCATCATCGCGGAAATGGCCGTGTTGAAACGCAGCCCGTCCAAATCTTCCGTGACTTTTTTGATGCACGCGTGCAGCGCCTTGAGTTGCGCGGGCGTGGCGTCCATTTCCGCAATCGCGCCGTCGAGCAAAATCAAATCGAGCAATTCATTTTTGTTTTGCTCGGTCGTCTCGGCCTGTTCAAACGCCGTCTCGGATTTTTCATCCACGAACAATCGCCACACGCGTCCGAGAAAACGATACACGCCCTCGACGCCTTTGGTGTTCCACGGCTTCACCATTTCGAGCGGGCCCATGAACATTTCGTAAAGGCGGAACGCGTCCGCGCCGTATTCGCCGAGCACGTCGTCGGGATTCACCACGTTGCCGCGCGACTTGGACATCTTCTGTCCATCCTCGCCGAGAATCAGGCCCTGGTTGACGAGCTTGAAAAACGGTTCGGGCGTCGAGACGTAGCCGAGGTCAAACAAAACCTTGTGCCAGAACCGCGCGTAAAGCAGATGCAACACGGCGTGTTCCGTGCCGCCGACGTAAAGGTCAACGCCGGGGTGCGTTGAATCGTTGAATTGTTGAATCGTTGAATCGGATTCCGATTTAACAATTTCACCATTCAACGATTTAACTCCGCCGCTCATCCAATAATTTTCAACTTCACTTCCAACAAACGCGGCGGAATTTTTCGCGTCGAGATAACGCAGATAATACCAGCACGAGCCGGCCCATTGCGGCATCGTGTTCGTTTCGCGCGTCGCGCCGGGAATTTCATTTAACCATTCCTTTGCTCTGGCCAGTGGTGGCTTACCAATGGCGGTGGGTTTGTAATCTTCGAGCGTCGGCGGCAAAACGGGCAACGCACTTTCCGGCAACGCTTCGTGATAGGACTCGCCGTCCGGGCCAATTTTCCAAACGATCGGAAACGGCTCGCCCCAGTAACGCTGGCGGCTGAACAGCCAGTCGCGCAGTTTGTAATTGATGGTTTTAATGCCAAGTTTTTTTGATTCGATCCAAGCAGTGATTTTTTCTTTGGCTTCGTCTGTAGATAGGCCATTTAGAAAAATTTCATCATTGGCAGAGTCCACGGAAATTCCTGAATCAATGAATGCCTTGCTTGTCATCGCACCATTCAAAATTTTCCCATTTGCGGTAATCCATCCTTCGAGAATGAATTTTACAGAAGATTTTTTATGCTCTTCGGATAAGCGGCGGAAATTTTTTTCTGCTAAAGCAAAATCAGACTCTTTTGGAAAGACTGGTAATACAACTTGTTTTACTTGCAGACCAAATTTCTCCGCAAATTCATAATCTCGCTCATCGTGCGCAGGCACGGCCATGATTGCACCAGTGCCATAGCTCGCTAAAACATAATCGGCGATCCAAATTGGAATTTTTTCGCCATTGACGGGATTGACGGCATACGCGCCAGTGAAAACGCCAGTTTTAACTTTGTTTTTGTCATCAAGCGTTCTCTCCAAATCACTTTTTGCACTTGTCTTCGCGCGATACAATTCAATTGCATCAATTGGTCTAGCACATCCACCGACAACGAACTCTTGACCTTTCCAAGCCACAGGCGTGTTGTCCGGCCATTCTTGAGGAACAATTAAATCTACAATTTTATGTTCTGGCGCGAGAACTACATAAGTCGCGCCAAACAAAGTATCCGGTCGCGTTGTAAAAACACTGAACGAATGTGGCGAATCTTTCACCTCAAATCCAACTCTTGCTCCTTCGCTTTTCCCAATCCAGTTTCGCTGCATTTCTTTGAGCGAATCACTCCAATCAATCGTGCACAAATCCGTCAAAAGTTTTTCGGCATACACGGTGATGCGCAGCATCCATTGGCGCATTGGCTTGCGGACAACGGGAAATCCGCCGACCTCGCTTTTACCATCCACAACTTCTTCGTTTGCCAAAACCGTTCCCAATTCTTTACACCACCAGACAGCCTGTTCGCTAACGTAAGCCAATCGCTTGAAATCAATCAGTTGCCTGACAACGATTGATTTTCCAGTTTTTTCTTTTAAGAGCTTACGAGCTAAATCGATTAGTTCGCCATGAAGAATGATTAAATCAATTGGTTGCGGCTTGCCCAAAATTTCAAGTTCAACAATTTGTTCTACATTTAGCTGAAGCATTTCAATTGATTCAGCCTTGTTCGTTTTCGGATTGAACCACGAGTTGTAAAGCTTGAGAAAAATCCATTGCGTCCACTGGAAATAATCGGGGTCGGTCGTGGCAAGTTCACGCGACCAGTCGTAGCTGAAGCCGAGCGATTGAATCTGGCGCTTGAACGTGGCGATGTTTTCCTCGGTCGTCTGGCGCGGATGCTGGCCGGTCTTGACGGCGTATTGCTCGGCCGGCAATCCGAACGCGTCCCAGCCCATCGGATGCAGCACGTTGCAGCCTTGCGCGCGTTTGTAGCGCGCGAGGATGTCCGTGGCCGTGTAGCCTTCGGGATGCCCAACATGCAAGCCCGCACCGCTCGGATACGGAAACATGTCGAGGATGTAAAATTTGCCTGGAAGATTTTCGGCGGTGGCAGTTTTGCCTTCCAAGCCGTGACGTTTAGAAAAGGGATGCCCGTGCGGAAGCACCTCGCCCGGATTGAACGCGCGGAAGCTTTGCGATTCGTCCCAAACTTTCTGCCATTTGGGTTCGATCAAATGAAACGGATATTGTCTGCGGCTGCTCGACATAGAAAAGGCAGTCTAAAGTCCAAAGCCCAAAGTCTAAAGTCTAAAGTCACGCGCAAACCAGCGCGCTTCGACATTGGACCTTGTACATTAGACTTTGGACTGCCAAACCAGCCTCAACCCTTCGAGCGTCAAATCCGGCGCGACGGCGGAAATCTCCGGCAACTTCGCCGCAATTAATTTCGCGTAGCCGCCCGTCGCAACGACCGGCAATTTTTTTACGCGCAACTCGCGTTTCAGTTCGCCGATCAACTCGCGCACGAGACCGCGATAACCTTGCACTGCGCCGACGAGCATCGCGTGTTCCGTGCTTTTGCCAATCGCACTTTTCACTTCGCGGATTTTTATTTTCGGCAGCAGCGCCGTTTTCTCGTGCAAATAATCCGTCATCGCCGCGAGGCCGGGCGCGATGATGCCGCCGACATAATTGCCTTTTGCATCCACCACGTCAAACGTGACCGCCGTGCCAAAATCCACCACGACGACCGGCGCGCCAAAGCGGGCCCGGGCCGCAACGGCATTGGCCAAACGATCCGGGCCGATGGAATTTGGCTTCGGATAATCAACGCCCACGCCGCAAATCGTTTGCGGATTCAGTTCAAGCGTTTCCAATTTCCAAATCGCGCGGACGGCTTTTCGGACGAGCGGCGTCGCGCGCGGAACGACGCTGCACAAAATCGCGCCGTCAATTTTTTTTGCGCCAACAAATTTCACGACGCCAGTTTTTGCTTTGCCGCCAAACCATTCGCGCGTCGGCACATTGATTTGCTTCAGCACGCGTTGGCCATCCGCCAGACCGACATGCGTGTGCGTATTGCCAATGTCGAAAAGTAAAATCATAAACAATGCAAAATTAAAAATTAAAAATGCAAAATGAAGCCCGCGCCAGACCCGTTCGTTTTTTAATTTTTAATTTTGATTTTTTCATTTCTCTAAAGTCACGTCGCCGCCCGTGATGCGTTCAAGATGGCCGTGTTCGGTTCGGATGAGCAGCGCCCCGTCGTCGTCGAGCGATTCGGCGCGGCCGCGGATTTTGCGGTCGCCGATGTGCACCGTGACATTTTTGCCGATGGTCGCGCAACCGGATTCCCATTCGTCCGCGACGGCTTGAAATTTTCCGCCGCCGATCCGCGCGTAATCAAAATCTAGTTCGCGCAAAGTTGTGGTCGCCAGTTCCGCGCGCGAAACAGTTTCGCCCGTTTCGATTTTCAGCGACGTCGCGGTTTTTTTCAGATCCGCAGGAAATTCATTCACGTCCAGATTCACGTCAATGCCGATGCCAAGAATGATGTAACGGACTTTGTCCAGTTCCGCGCTCAATTCCGTCAAAATGCCCGCGACTTTTTTTCCGCCGATCAAAATATCGTTCGGCCATTTGATTTCCGGTTTCAATCCGGTTTCCGATTCAATCGCGCGGCGCAACGCCGTGGCCGAGACGACAGTCAATTGCGTCGTTTCCTGCGGTCGTAAATCCGGTCGCAGCAAAATGGAAAACCACAATCCTCTGCGCGCGGGCGAAATCCATTTGCGCCCAAGACGGCCGCGACCTTTGGTCTGCGATTCAGCGAAAACGACAACGCCTTCTTTCACGCCGTCGCGCGCGAGTTTTTCCACGATGTCATTCGTCGAAGTCGTCTGCTCAAAAACTTTGATGTCGCGGCCGACGATTTTGGTTTTGCCCAGGCGCGCGAGCAAATCGTCGGCGATCAAGGCATCCGGTTCGCCGATAATTTTGTAGCCGAAATGCGGACTCGCCGAAATGTCAAAACCGACCTGACGCAGATCCTCGACGCGCGACCAGATGGCTGCACGGCTGATGCCTAATTGCTCCGCCAGTTGCGCGCCTGACACGCCGTCGGGATTTTCGCGCAACGCGGAAAGAATTTTTGCGTCCGTCGTCATTTAAAATCCAATCCGATGTCCATCGCTCTTGCCGAATGCGTGAGCGCGCCGACGGAAATGAAATCCACGCCGGTTTCGGCAATTGCGCGGACGGTTTTCAGATTCACGCCGCCGCTGGCTTCGGTCTTCGCGCGGCGACGGACAATTTTAACGGCTGCGCGCAACCGCGCGGTCGTCATGTTATCGAGCAGAATAATGTCCGCGCCCGCCGCAGCCGCTTGCGCGACTTGTTCCAATGTGTCCGCTTCAACCTCAACTTTCAGTTTCGGAAATTTTTTCCGCGCGCGCAACAAGGCGGCGGCGATGGCGTTCGGTTTTTCATTTCGCAGCGCGGCGAGGTGGTTGTCCTTGATCAAAATCATGTCGAACAGACCGAGGCGATGATTTTTTCCGCCGCCGCACGCTACGGCGAATTTTTCAAACCGACGCCAACCGGGCGTGGTTTTGCGCGTGTCGAGAATTTGCGCGCGAGTTCCACGAACAGCCTCGACAAATTGCGCGGTCAACGTGGCGACGCCGGAAAGCCGCTGGAGAAAATTCAGAGCAACGCGCTCGGTGCTCAAAATGGCGTGCGCCGGGCCGGAAATTTTCAGCAGGGTTTTTCCGGCGGCAAGTTTTTGTCCGTCGCGAGACGGTTTTTTTATTCTAATTTTCGGCGAGAGTTCGCGGAAGGCGGTTTCAGCGAATTCAATTCCTGCGACGACAAGCGGTTCGCGCGCGCGCAGGCACGCGAGGGATATTGCGTTTTGCGGAACGGTGGCGAGCGTGGTCACGTCGCCGCTGCCGAGGTCTTCGGCGAGCGCGGCGCGGACGGCGCGGCGAATTTCAGCGACGGACAATTTCACACCGCCAAGATGACGGCGAACCACGGCGCGGGAAAGCAAAAACCAGAAAACTGGCGCGCTGGAAAAGTCTTTTGAAATTGTAATGGCCTGAAAGGCCGCTTTGGTTTAGAAAAGCGACGTGAATTTTCACCAGTCCAACTTCCCGATTGCGCCTGTGATTGCGGTCTTCTTTGTCGGCGTCATGGTGATCGGCTGCATTTACAGCACCGTCGCCGCGCGCAAGCGGCGGGAGGGGCTGTTCGCGCTCGCGCAAAAGCTGAACCTGAGCTTTGACGGCGGACAGGATTTCGGCATCGCCGACCGCTTCAGCTTTCTCAAACAGCTCGCCCAAGGCGCGAACCGCTACGCCACCAACGTGCTTTCGGGCAACTACCGGCAGAATGAAATCCTCGCGTTCGATTATCATTACGAGACCTACACCGAAGGCAAAGGCGGCCGCCAGACACATCACCACTGGTTTTCTTTTTTCATCCTGACGCTGCCGACCTCGTTCCCCGACCTGACCATCCGGCGTGAAAATTTTTTCCTCAAAGTCGCCGAGGTGTTCGGCTATCACGACATAAAGTTCGAGTCCGTCGAATTTTCCAAGACCTTCTGCGTGCGCTCGCCGGACAAAAAATTCGCCTACGACGTCTGTAACGCGCAGATGATGGAATACCTCCTCGCCAACCGCGATTTGAGCGTCGAGATCGAAAGCGAAGTCATCGCGATCGCCTTCGACAATCGTCTCGCGGTCGAACAATTTGAACTCAACCTGCAACGGCTGATTGAAATCCGCACCCGTTTGCCGGAATACCTGTTCACGCAAAACCAATGAGAAACGACACAATACCAGTCATCCTTCTTGGAATAATCGTGGCGGTTATTGGAGTAAGTTTATCCCGCAAAACAGATCCAGAAGCAAAAAGACGGAACGATCTGGCTGCGCTTGCGCGGAAACTAAAGCTGCAATTCAGTTCTAAAAATGATTTCAAACTTGCAGAAAGGTTTTTATTTCTAACTTGGTTAAAGCGCGGTGATGTTCGTAACGTCCGTTACGCATACAACGCGTTTCGTGGCTATTATTTGGATTATTTTGCGACCGTCTTCGATTATACCTTTTTGGCAGGGGGACGGAGTTATTACTGGTCTGCCTTCATCCTCGAAATGAAGACGGATTTTCCCGACACAATCATTTCACACGAAAGCTTGGAAGCCCGGTTTGAAGACGCGCTTGGCAGGCCACACATTGGTTTTGAATCAGCAGAATTTTCCCACAAGTTCCGCGTCCGCTCCTCGGATAGAAAGTTTGCCTTCGATGTCTGCCATCCTCGTATGATGGAATACCTGCTGGCAAATAAGGATTTGTCCATCGAAATTAGAGGCGCAGTCGTGGCGATATTTTTTGAAGACTGGCTGCGCCCAGAAAAAGTTGAAGCCAACCTTTTGCGTTTGGTTGAAATTCGCAAACTCTTGCCACAATATCTTTTCACTAAAGCATGAACCTGATTCTCATCATCCCCGTCGTCGCAGTTTTTTTGCTGCCGCTCATTTTCGTCATCGCGCAATACAACGCGCTCGTCGGGCTGCGCAATTACATCCGCGAATCGTGGAGCAACGTGGACACGGAATTGAAACGCCGCTACGACTTGATTCCCAATCTCGTCGCCGTGGTCAAAGGCTACGCGATGCACGAGCGCGAGGTTTTTGAGCGCGTGACGGAATTGCGGAACCGTTGCGCCGCCAACAACGGCGCGGTGGCCGACCAGTCGCGCGACGAGGTTCAGCTTGTGGACGCGCTGAAACAACTGCTCGCCGTCGTGGAAAATTATCCAAGCCTCAAGGCCGACCAGAATTTTCTCCAGCTTCAAAAAGAACTGGTCAACACCGAGGATCGCATCCAGGCCGCGCGCCGGTTTTATAACGGCAACGTGCGCGACTACCGCAACAAATGCGAAACCTTTCCGAGCAACCTTGTGGCGAAGCTGTTCGGCTTCAAGGCCGAGGGAGATTTTTTCAGTGTGCCGCCGTCCGTGCAGGACGTGCCGAACGCGGATTTTGCGGCGGCCTAATTGGTAACTGAATTCATCCAATTTTCATCGCAAGTCGCCGTGAATAAAATTCAAACGCCAATGTCTTCATTCCAAAGTTCCGGTCGCGCGACAATGAAATCTTTCATCAATTGAATGCACACCGGGTCTTGCAGCACTTCCACCATAACGCCTTGTGATCGGACGTATGCCTCCGGCCCTTGAAACGTTTGGTTCTCGCCGACGACGACGCGCGGGATTTTATAGAGCAGCGCTGCGCCGCTGCACATAGGGCACGGCGACAACGTGGAATATAAAATGCAGCGCGAATAAACTTTGACCGTGAGCCGTCCGGCGTTTTCAAGGCAGTTCATCTCCGCGTGGTGAATCACGCTGCCGTGCTGCACGCGCTGGTTATGGCCGCGCCCGATGATTTTTCCGTCGCAAACCAGCACCGAGCCGATGGGAATGCCGCCGGCGGCCAGTCCTTTTTTTGCCTCCGCAATCGCTGCTTGAAGAAAAATATCCATGCGCGGATTCAAACAAGAAGCGGTTTCAAACACAAGCCTTGGCGGAGCGAGCGTCCGCGCGAGCCGCAGCCAAAAAATCTTAAAAATCAACGTGCGAAAATCTGGCGGATGACGTCTTCAATCGGCACTTCCTGGATGTCAATGTCCGTCACGGGCAAATCATCAAGCAACGCTTTGCAGGTTGGAATGACGCGGTCGCGTTTGACCTTGAATTTGATCGCGGCGGAAGTTTTTTCAACCACTTCGCCGTAACGCGCCAGATTTTCGGTTGAAATTTCATCCGTCTTTTCACATTGGATCGTGATGAGTTTGAAATCGGCGAACCGATCCACAATCTCGCCCAGTTTTCCGTCGAAGAAAATTTTGCCGTGGTCAATGATGATGACGCGCTCGCACAACGCCTGGATGTCAGCCATGTAATGGCTCGTGAGCACGATCGTGGTCTGGCGCTCGGCGTTGTGGCGGCGGATGAAATCACGCACGGTCTTCTGCGAAGTCACGTCGAGGCCGATGGTCGGTTCGTCGAGAAAAAGAATCTTGGGTTCGTGCAACAATGACGCGATCAATTCCATTTTCATGCGCTCGCCGAGGGAAAGTTCGCGGACGCTGACATTGAGTTTGTCGCGGACGGCCAGCATTTCGCTCATTTCGGCGATGGTGCGCTCGAAGCGGTCTTTCGGAATCCCATAAATTTTTGCGTTCAGCTCCAGCGATTCGCGCGCGGGCAAGTCCCACCACAGTTGATTTTTTTGTCCTAGCAGCAGCGCGAACTGGCGGCGATAACCGTCGGCGCGTTCCCATGGCGTGTAACCGAGGACTTTCGCCGCGCCGCTGGTCGGATAAAGCAAACCGGCGAGCATTTTCAAAGTGGTCGTTTTGCCCGCGCCGTTCGGGCCGAGAAAACCGACGAGTTCGCCGGGCTCGATTTTGAAGCTGACGCCGTTGACGGCGACGGTCTGTTCGTATTGACGGTGCAACAGCCCCTTGATCGCGCCTGCAAAGCCCGGCTGCTTTTTGTAGGTGCGGAAGGCCTTGGTGAGATTGCTGACTTCGATGACAGGCATTCGAAACGTTTTGAATTCTTAATTTTGAATTTTTAGTTCCCGCAAAAATTAACTAAAAACTAAAAATCCAAAACTCAAAACTTGTTCAGCGCATCAACTGCTTTTCGAGATAGCTGACGACCTGGCGGACGTTGGAATCCACTTCCATGCGGTCTTTGACGAGGCGGCAGGCGTGCAGCACCGTGCCGTGGTCGCGCCCGCCGTAAGCTTCGCCGATGGTGTTCAAGGAGCTTTCGGTCAACTGGCGCGAAAGATACATGGCGATCTGGCGCGGAAAGGCGATGTTTTCCGGGCGGCGCTTGCTCGTCATGTCGGCGAGGCGGATGTCAAAATGCTCGGCAACTTTTTTCTGGATGACTTCGATGCTGATGGTCAGCCGACCCTCTTCGTGCAGAATTTCACGCAGCAAGCCTTCGACGACTTCAATCGAAAGTTTTTTGCCGGTGAGCGACGCGTAGGAAGCCACGCGGATAAGCGCGCCTTCAAGCCGGCGGACGTTGGTGCGGATGCGGCTGGCGAGAAAATTCACCACCTCATCCGGCAACGTGACGCCCATGGTCTGCGCCTTCTTATTGAGAATGGCGAGGCGCATCTCAATGTCCGGCGGCTGCAAATCGGTGACCAAGCCCCACTCGAACCGCGAGACGAGCCGGTTTTCCAGCCCTTGGATTTCACTGGCCGGACGGTCGCAGGTCAAGACAATCTGTTTGTGCGATTCGTGCAAGGCGTTGAACGTGTGAAAAAATTCCTCCTGGATGCGCTCCTTGCCGGCGAGAAACTGGATGTCATCTATCAGCAGCACGTCGGTCTGGCGGTATTTTTTGCGGAACTTTGCGAGTTGGTTGTTTTGGATGCCGTCAATGTATTCGTTTGTGAATTTCTCGGAGGAAACATAAGCGACCCGCGCACCCTTGCGGTTGCCTGCCACATATTGGCCGATGGCGTGGAGCAGATGCGTTTTACCGAGGCCGACGCCGCCGTAAAGAAACAGCGGGTTATAAGATTTGCCGGGAGCCTGTGCCACCGCCTGCGCGGCGGCGTACGCAAAATTATTGTTGTTGCCGACCACGAACGATTCAAACGTGTTCTTGGGATTGAACAGCGGCTCGTGGTTGTTCGCGGAACGCTCGGGTGCCGGCTCGGCATTTTTCGTTTTGACCGGCGGGGCCACTGAAACCGGAACCGTTGCCGCGCTGCCGTTCCCGACGCGGAATTTCACCTGCAACTTGCAACCGGCGGCGACGGCCACCGCATCCTGCAGCAGGCTGATGTAATTATCCTTGAGCCAAACCTCGGAAAATTCATTGGGCGCTTCGAGCGTGATCTGCTGGCCGTCCAGCGCGGCCACGCGCAGCGGCGCAAACCACATGTTGTGGGTGTCGCGGCCAAGTCGGGAGCGAAGTTGCTCCTGCGCCGAATTCCAAATTTTTTCCGCTGAAAGCTGCATTGTATTCCGATTTGGCCAAAATTGGCGCTTTATTCACCTAGCCAGAAAACCGCTTTTTTCTGCTGACTCCGGCCCGTATTTTTCTGGCGAAACCTTGCCGCCAAAAAAAAACGGCCTGAAACCCGTTGCTGTTCTCCAAGTCAACCATTCTAACAAAATTACAAAATGTTTGTTTTTAACCACTTACAAACAAAAAATTCACTACTATTCAAGCCATCCGCAAAAAAATAATAAAAACTTCCGCTATGGTTTCAATTGACGCGACCGTTTTATGACATTAGAGCTAAAATTTCTAGAACAACATATTAACTCTTGTTCACGAGTTGTTCACAGTGGCTTTTCAGCCAATAAAATCAAGCACTTTTGTTTTCAAACCGCACGGTCGCCCGTGCGAACATCAAATGATTTTTGCATTGCGCCGTCAAAAAAATTCCGCCGCCCATCTCCATCACCTGAACGCAATCGAATGTTAACACTCACGGCAAAGGTGTAAACAGGAAATTTATTTTTCGGATTCAGATTGCGAATCTTCGTCTTTCGCGTTGCTCCGCAGTCTTATAAACGATGCCTTAGATGAGTATTTTTGCTTATACTTATAAATCATAGTTGACAAAAATAAGAACCAATGATTTAATTAAGACAGTTGCAGAGGTGATAAGCACCCGCAGCATGATCTTTGAATTTTATAATTTCGGCTCCGACTTGAGTGCAGTCGGGAGCGCGAGTTCTCCGTAATCTTACGTTGTGCTCATTCTGAATTCCCCGGGTCTCTCGACCATCCTCTGGTTGTTTGACCCGGTTTTTTCTTTTCCGGCCTAGTTACCTAGTTATTTTCCCGTTTGGTCCCCGCGTGCATCTTGATGTTTGTTCCGGTAATCTTCATTTGGTTGCGCGCGCAACATCATGTGAGTCGAAACTAAAATATGAATTGGCTCTGGCAAAGCTTGTATCATGCGGCGGCAATGTTTTGGGAAACGTTCTGGGCGCTGGTTCTGGGTTTCGGCCTGTCGGCATTTTTGCAGGTGTTTTTCCGAAAGTCCCAAATCACCAGACAATTTGGCCGCGCCCGTCTGCGGTAGGTGGTGCTGGCGACATTTCTGGGCGCAGTCAGTTTTCCTACGCGGCGCTGGTGCCGACGCTGGCTTTCATGTTTGCCTCGACCAATCTTGTCCTAAGACTTGGGTTCATTCTCTGGCTGTTGCTGGGCTGGACATTTGTCATGGCCGAAGCGGTCGGCGAGTCCGTCATGATTGCCGTGATGTGGCTGCTCGTGAAATTGACCTTGCCAAAAGGACTGGTTGAAACCGCGCGGACGCATGACGGCGGCGGGGAAAAATCAGGTTGTCATTCGCATGGCGGACATGAAGCGGGAAGGAAAGAAGAAACCTTCAAGGAAAAAATCCGCCGGCCGGGAAAGTTGGGCGGATGTCGCCGATGCCTTCATCATGGATGCCTTGATGCTTTGGAAGGAAATTGTGACCGGCTTTCTCATCGCCGGATTTTTGATGGTTCTGGTTCCCGAACAATGGTGGGAAAAATTATCCATCGTCCACAGAACCGGTTTCGCGCGGCTGGTTGAAAATGCTGTCGTCAGGCCGTTGATCGCCGTCGCCTCGCTCGTCTGTTCCATCGGCAACATTCCGCTGGCCGGTTTGCTGTGGTCAAGCGGCATCAGTTTTGGTGGTGTCATTTCCTTCATCTATGCCGACTTGATCATCATTCCGCTGATCCTCATCTACCGAAAGTATTACGGCGGCAAAGCCGCGCTCTACATCACCGGCGTTTTATTTGTTTCGATGGTGACGGCGGGAATCATCGTGGATCTGCTGTTTGGCGCGTTTGGTTTGATTCCAAAATCCGCCCGCCCAGCGCCATCGCCGAGTCTTCCTTCCAATGGAACTATACGACCTGGCTGGATTTTGCCGCCATCCTTTTGAGCAGATGGTTTGCCCGGATTCATTTCAAAAATGTAAAATGAAATCAATCTGGCCGCTCACCTGCAACCGCAGCCGAGTTGCCACAACACCTTCGCATTGAAGCGGCGGTTCCCAACGTCGCCGGTTTTTGTTTGAAGAATTAAATTTGACAGCCATCGGCGGACGCATATCTTGGACTCAAAATAACTCGTTATGGCAGACATTCCTCCGATCAATCCGCCCGGCGCGCCGACCGGCCCCGTGACGCCGCCGAAAAGGGACACCAGCAAGGTGCAGCCCAAAAAAGACACCGTCAGCATCAGCCTGCCCCCGCTGGCTGGGGTTGACAATCCGCCCGGCGCGCCGCTGGGTGCCGTGCCGCTGAAAAAGGAAACCGGCAAGGTGCAGCCGAAGAAGGAAACTGTCCGCATCAATTTGCCGCCCAAACCATCCGCCGCGCCGACCATCAAACTGCCGACTTTGCCGCCTGGCGGACCCACTGGCGCACCCAGCGCCGCACCGCCGCCCGCCGCCGCGCCAAGAACGGCTGCCGCGCCGGCTGCCGCGCCAGCCGCGGCCCGCACCGGAGCCGCCGCACCGACGACGCAAGGCAAGCCGGCGGCAGTTGCCCCCCGCACCGTGGTCGCCGCCGCACCGACCGTCAGCACGCTGGATAAAATTCTGGCGATTGCCGCGATGATTGCCGCGCTGTTTGCCGTTGGTGCCGTGCTTTACCTCATGTTCGGCATCAACATCGGCAGCTAGTCGGGGAGTTTGTAAATTTTTAGGATTTAATTATGGCCTCACCTTTGATTGTCACGCTCACACAGGATAATTTTCAGCAGCAAGTCCTGCAATCCACCACGCCCGTGCTGGTGGATTTCTGGGCCGAATGGTGCGGCCCGTGCAAAATGATCGCGCCGCTGCTCGATGAACTGGCCGAAGAATATTCGGGCAAGGTCAAAATCGGCAAAGTCAACGTAGATGAACATCAGGGTCTCGCCGCCGAATACGGCGTCCGCGCCATCCCGACGTTGTTGCTGATAAAAAACGGCCAGGTCGCCGAGCAGATGGTCGGCGCAAAAAGCAAGCGCGACCTCAAGGCCAGCTTCGACAAAATCGCCGCCTGAAAAACGGCGGGCGTTATGTCGTTGATCCTCACGCCCGGCCAGTTCACCCAGCGCGCCGAACTTTACCACCAGCTCGCCCAGCTCACGGCGGCGGGCATCGGCGTCGTCCGCGCGCTGGAACAGCTCGAACGCAATCCGCCCGGCCGCTCGTTCCGCAAACCGCTCCAGCAATTGCTGGCGTCCATCAAGGAAGGCCGCACGTTCACCGACTCGCTGCAGCACACCGCCAACTGGCTGCCGGAATTTGAAATCGCCCTGATTTCCGCCGGCGAACGCAGCGGACGCATGGACAGTTGTTTCCGCATCCTGTCCGATTACTACCATGACCGCGCCCGCGTCACGAAGCAGGTGATCTCCCAGCTCGCTTATCCGGTCGGCTTGGTTCATTTTGCCGCGTTCATTTTTATGGTCGTGCTGCCCTTCGCCGCCTCGCAGTTCAACGCCAGCCTGCTCCTGCTGTTCGTCAAGACCGCGCTCTTCCTTTCGCCGCTTTATTTCGGAACCGCGTTGATCATTTACGTCATGCAAAGCAAACATGGCGAACGTTGGCGCGCGTTGATGGAAAAGCTCCTGCGCTTCGTCCCGCTGCTGGGCGTGGCGCGGCGCGACCTCGCGCTCTCGCGGCTGGCCGTCGCGCTGGAGGCGCTCATCAACGCCGGCGTGAACATCATTGAAGCGTGGGACCTGGCCGCCGCCGCCAGCGGTTCGCCCGCGTTGCGCCGCGTGGTCAACGCGTGGCGGCCGCAGGTCGAAGCCGGTCGCACGCCTGCCGAAGTCGTCAGCGCCAGCCGTGAGTTTCCGGAAATGTTCGCCAACTTTTACGCCAGCGGCGAGGTCAGCGGCCAGCTTGACGACTCGCTCCAGCGCCTGCACCGCTATTACAACGAGACCGGCACGAACAAGCTCCAGGCCTTCGCGCAATGGACGCCGCGCCTCATTTATTTTTGCTGTTTGCTGGTCATCGCCTACAAGATCATCCAGTTCTACACCGGCTACTTCAACCAAATCTCCGCCGTGACTAACGGGATTTAATTCCACTTTGCCCGCCGGCTTTTTACAAACTATCCTTGCCGCATGACGTTGACTGAAATCCTTGCCAACGAGGAATTGCGCCGGCACGAATTTCCCGCCGCACGCGACAAAATTTTCCTCGCGCACGCCGGCGTCTGCCCGTTGCCGCGCCGCGTGGCCGCCGCCATCGCCGAGTGCGCGCAACAAAGCACGCTCGGCGACCAGGAAGCCTTCATGCTCCACCGCATCGCCGACGCGCGGAAACTCGGCGCGCAACTCTTGAACTGCCAGCCGGATGAAATCGCGCTCGTCGGCCCGACCTCGCTCGCGTTGAGCTTCGTCGCCGCCGGTTTGAAATTCCGGCGCGGCGACAACCTCCTGATTTACCATGACGACTATCCCTCGAACGTCTATCCGTGGATGGCGCTCGCGGAAAAAGGCGTCGAAGTGCGCCTGCTCAACACGCGCGGCCTCGGCGTCATCCGCCCGCGCGATGTGATCGGCCAGGTGGACGAAAACACGCGGCTCGTCGCGCTCGCGTCCTGCCATTTCATCAGCGGCTACCGGATTGAAATTGCCGCCATCGGAAAATTTTTGCGCGAGCGCGGGATTTTGTTCTGCCTCGACGCCATCCAGACGCTCGGCGCGTTTCCGACGACGGTGGAACACGTTGATTTTCTCGCCGCCGACGCGCACAAATGGCTGCTCGGCCCGTGCGGCGCGGGAATTTTTTATGTCCGGCGCGACTTGCAGGAAAAATTGAACCCGCCGATTTACGGCTGGCACAACGTGCGCGCGCCCAACTTCGTCGCGCAGGAAAAAATCGAGTTCCGCACCGGCGCGGCCAAATACGAGGCCGGCACGCAAAACCTCGTCGGCCTCGTCGGCCTGATCACCGCGCTGGAACTGGCGCTGGAAATCGGCGTGGAAAACATCGCCGCCGAGCTGCTCCGCAAACGCGCGTGGTTGGTGCCAGCGTTGCAAAAAAAAGGATTCACGGTTTTGAACGCCGACGCGAAACCGGAAAACGCCGGCGGCATGGTGTCGTTTTTTCAGCCGGGAAAAGATTTGGCGGTGCTGCACAAAAAATTGTCGGACGCCGGCGTTTTTGCCTCGCTGCGCAACGACCGCGCGGGGCAAAACTACCTCCGCTTCTCGCCGCATTTTTACAACACCGACGCGGAACTGCAACGCGCGCTGGATTTGCTGTAAGTTCCGGCGGCCTGAATTTGATTGGCAATCGCGGGCACGATTCGTATCGTAGGAAAAGAAATTTTATCGTCATGCCCAAGAAAAAGCCGACCAAACTCGCGGGCGGGCCGGTGTCCCGTTTCATCCAGCACCATTACCGCCACTTCAACGCCGCGTCGCTCGTGGACGCCGCGCGCGGCTACGTCGCGCATCTCGACAACGGCGGCAAAATGATGATCACGCTTGGCGGCGCGATGAGCACGGCGGAACTTGGTTTGTCGCTCGCCGAAATGATCCGGCAGGACAAGGTGCAGCTCATCACTTGCACCGGCGCAAATCTCGAAGAAGATGTTTTCAATCTCGTCGCGCATGATTATTACGAACGCGTGCCGGGCTACCGTTCGTTGACCGCCGAGGACGAACAGAAATTGCTCGAACGCCACATGAACCGCGTGACCGACACCTGCATTCCCGAAGGCGAAGCCATGCGCCGCATGGAAAAAGCCATGCTCGAAGTCTGGACCGACGCCGACAAAAAGGGCGAACGCTATTTCCCGCACGAATTTTTCTACAAGGTTTTGTTGAGCGGCAAATACGAAAAATATTACCAGATTGACCCGAAAGATTCCTGGATGCTTGCCGCCGCGAAAAAAAATCTGCCCATCGTCGTGCCCGGCTGGGAAGACGCCACGCTCGGCAACATGTATGCCGCCGCCGTGATTCGCGGCGACGTGAAGAACGTCCACACCGTCCGCACCGGCATCGAATACATGACGTGGCTCGCCGAGTTTTACACGCGCACGGCCACGAAGAAAAGCACGCTCGGCATGTTCCAGATCGGCGGCGGCATTTCCGGCGATTTCCCGATCTGCGTCGTGCCGATGCTGCATCAGGATTTGCTGCGCACCAGCGTGCCGCTCTGGGGTTACTTCTGCCAGATCAGCGATTCGACCACGAGCTACGGCAGCTATTCCGGCGCCGTGCCAAACGAAAAAATCACCTGGGGCAAACTCGGCGTGAAGACGCCGAAATTCATCATCGAATCGGATGCGACGATTGTTGCGCCGCTGATTTTTGCGCATGTTCTTGGGTGGTGAATAAAAAAAGCTCGTGAGTTTGCGTCTGAAAGTGCAAAACTTTATTTGAAGTCCGAACTGGTAATTGGTTATGGCATCTAAACGCGCAACACAAAATCACAAGCCAATGGTTAGATACACCATCCGTAAGCACCGTGTCGCTCGGTTGAAGGAGAATGGGGTTTTCTATGGAGTTTTGCCTTCCGTCATGCAGGCAGGCTTGAATGGATATGACGGTTTGAATCAGACCAGAGAGCAATCAATCGGGACGCCGGCATCAATTGCTCTTCATAATGCTCTTCGCAGATATGGTCTTGAAGGCGAGGAGGCTTTTCTTGTTTTAGCTTCTCGATATTTGGATACACAAAAAGCATCTCACCGTGACTTTTTATTCTTTCCTGTCGAGCGTGGTTTTGCTGCCTTTAATATCGTGGCGCACGATAAACAGGTTCTTTCCATCCTTGATGGCATCGTAGCAGGAGATCCGAAAGGCCGTGAATTGCCAACGTGGTATCAGTTCTTTTTTGGCCGCCGTTTTCGCGAGGGTTCTGGAAAATTTTTCACACCACAAACGATTGCGACGGCGATGGCCAGACTTCTTCCGGTTCATGCAGGGGCAATTTTGGTTGACCCGACTTGTGGGGGCGGCACGTTTCTTTGCGAGGCGTCTCGTCGCTGGGGCGACACGCCCTGTCAGTTGGTTGGCAATGATGTTGACCGGATGCTAGTCGGATTGACGGAGTTGGTTTTGTCGCTTTCCGCACCGCCTAATCATGATTCTGCATTTTCATGTTTCAATCTTTACGATGCGGATGCTGAATTACGAAACCTTCGCGGCAAGGTTAACGGGATTCTGGCAAATCCTCCATTCTCTCTCCCGCTTGAACGCGTTGCAAAACCGGGTGAGCTTTTCGAACTCGGCTATCGCAACAGTGACGCGCTTTTTTTGGATGTCTGCCTCGACTTGCTTGCCCCCGGCGGCAGTTTGGTTTGCCTTCTGCCGCACTCGCTCGTAGTCAATTCCGAGTTCGACCAGTTGCGACGTTCTGTGGAACGGCATTGGGAACTTTGCGGTGTTGTCACATTGCCGGAAGGTGTTTTCTACATTACTGGAAACACGACAACCCGCGCTGACATTGTTCACCTGCGAAAAAAGACCGGACGCCACCAACAAACTCACAAAACATTCTTTGCGAACGCGCCGACCGTTGGCTTCCCATTGAATTCGCGAGCGACCTATTTTGGTGAAAACTCCTTGGATTTAATCGCCGGTGATCCGCGCATCTTGGAGTGCGCTAACACAACTGCCTGACAACACGATGAAGAAAAACGGCACATTCTTTTTGTCAGTGATAGCCGCAGATTCTTTGCGGGCTGGAGTTTGGAATCCCTATGCCTACCGTGAGGAAATGCAGAGCGAGACACTGGAACATTTCGCTTCGGTTCAAAAGGTGCAAGGCCGTTCGTACCGAGTGGCCACGCCCAAACATTCGCCAATTGAGTATCGGCATATTCACCGGGGAACGATTCCTGTTTTCACGCTTGAGCTTGCCAGTGGAACTTCGTCCGAGCGCGTTCCCATCATCGGCGAAGGCTGCCTGTTGTTTGGAACGATGCGCGCCTACTTGGGCAACGCAATTGTCACACCAAAAGCCTCATGGCTTGGAGAAACAGCGCCGTTATTTTTTCCGGTGAAGTCGGAATTTGTTCACGTTACTCCAAAAGATGGTCTGACCTATTTTTGGTGGGCATTTTTGCAATCGCCACGATTCCTTCAAAGTTTGCCGATTGGTTCTGGTGGCACACGACCACGACTGGATCGGGATTTATTGCTTCGCACGCCAGTCGAAGTGCCAATCAAGTCCGTTCGCGAAAAAATTCACCGCGCCTTGAGCGGTTGCGCGGAACGGGCGTGGCGCGATTATGTAGTAGCCGAGGAGCTGTTGAACTCTACAATTAGGTAATACATGCCAGACATCACACCTCTCGAACTGGAATCTCTGCGACAAGTGTTTCAGCCACTGGTTGGCCTTAAAATCAACTGGCTCTCCATTCCCAACAAAGCTTTACCAGGCTTCGAGCCAAGCCAGATTGCCGTCATCGTGAACACACTATTGGATGCTATCCTTCCGCAAATCCATCACTTGGCTACGGACGAAGAAAATGCCAAACGGTTGCGAGGCATAGGACTTTCAAAATCTCCCGGCACGATCGGTCATCGCGAATCATATCCAGACTATATTCATGCGTCTAACAAACGCGTCGAGTTGAAAGGCCTGTTCGTTGATAATCCTTCCTTGCCAATGAAGCGTCCTCCGACGGCTCGCGAACCAAGCGCCCGGCTCAAAGAGAACGTCACAATGGACGTGATTCACCCAGCGAATGATGCACTCTTGCTTGCAGCGGCTCAACTCAAGGAAGACAAGTCAGGAGATTGTTCACCCTACATCATCGACATTGGGGTGTTTTCGATGGTCGAATGTGTTCGCGCGCGGGATGCGAGGCTGGCCGAGGCGGGTGGGCGCTGGATAGATAATATTCCGAAGGTCGTTAAGAAAACCAGCATGAGCAAATTCACTTCTGGAAAGCGGTTGACCGTTGGAGATTTCGAGAAGGACACGAATTTTGGCAAGTTGAAACGCATTCCTTATCCGCCGCTTCAAGACTTCATGCGGAAACATGGAGCAATTTGAAATCAATTTTACTTTCCCTAAAATATGAAACCAAACGATTTTTCCGACGCGCGCGTGCTGGTCACCGGTGGCGCGGGCTTCATTGGCAGCGCGCTCGTCTGGGCGCTGAACCGGCGCGGCTGCGACAACATCGTCGTCTGCGACATCCTCGGCACGAACGAAAAATGGCGCAACCTCACGCCGCTGCGCTTCGCCGATTACGTCGAGGCCGCCGATTTGCTGCCGCGCGTGCAAAGCGGCGCGCTCGGAAAATTTGACTGCGTGCTGCACCTCGGCGCGTGTTCGGCCACGACGGAAAAAGACGCGACGTACCTCATCAAAAATAATTATGAGTTCACCAAAGACCTTGCCGTCTGGTCGCTCGCGAACAAGGCGCGTTTTGTTTATGCGTCTTCCGCCGCGACTTACGGCGACGGCGCGCAAGGCATGGAAGACAATGAAGTGGCGCTCGACACGTTGCGGCCGCTGAACATGTATGGCTACTCGAAACATCTTTTTGATTTGCACGCCAAGCGCGCCGGGTTTTTGAACAAAATTGTCGGGCTGAAATATTTCAACGTCTTCGGCCCGAACGAAGATCACAAAGGCGACATGCGTTCGCTCGTGCATAAAAGTTTTGCGCAGGTGCAAAGCAAGGGCGTGATCCAGTTGTTCAAGAGCTATCGCAAGGAATACAAGAATGGCGAGCAGAAGCGCGATTTTCTTTACGTCAAAGATTGCGCGGCGATGACGCTGCATCTCGCGGCGACGCCGAAGGCGAACGGACTGTTCAACATCGGCTCCGGCCACGCGCGCACTTGGATTGATCTGTCCAACGCGGTTTTCACCGCGCTGAAAAAAAAGCCGAGCATCAAGTTCATCGAGATGCCGGAAGCGATCCGCGACAAGTATCAGTATTTCACGCAGGCGAACCTGATGCGGCTGCGCGGCACCGGCTATTCCACGCCGGTCACTTCGCTGGAAAATGCGGTAAATGATTACGTCCGCAAATACCTCGTGCCGGACCGGCGACTGGATCCGTCGGTCGCGTGACCGGGCGCTCACGGGCGGCTCACGCGGAAAAACTGCGCGGGGAAATTATTTGGCGGCAGCGGAACCGTCAACGTGCTGACCGCGCCGTTGGCGTAGAAGTTGGTGTAGGTGGTCCAACTGCCCGAAGCGAGATTGGTCGTCCATTGCACGGTGTAACTTTCGTAGGCGTCGGTGCCGAAGCTGAAGCTGAAGTTCGTTCCCGCCACCTGCGGCGAGATGATTTGGGCGGGCGGGTAATTGATCGCGGCCACGCGGAGGTTGTCGAGGATGGCGAAGTTGTTCGAGTCGCCGATGGAGCTGAACGTGTCGTTGTAGCCGATCAAAATCGCGCCGTTGGTGTAGCCGAACGTATTTGTGAATTGCGCGACGGCGACGTTGTTCAGCAGCCAGGTGATCAAGTTGTTTTCCTGCCTCACCTCGACGTTGAGCCAGCGCATTCCGCAGGAGCCGGACGGGGTGGCGCCGATGTTGGTGAAGGTCAGCGACGGAAACAGGCTGACAAAGCCGGCATCGCCGTTGTCGAAGTTCGCGCCGAGCGGCGCGGTCGGGCCGAAGCCGCTGGTCAGCAGCACGGGCGCAACGCCGCTGCCGCCGCCGTGAAAAACGGAATAGTCGCGGACGCTGGTGGATGTGGAGCCGCAACCGCCGTCGCCGTCCATCGCGAACCAAATGCCGTCGCTCGTGTTTTGCGCGACGCGGTTGGTGATGTTGCCGGAGCAGTTGAGACCGAAGAGCGCGTGTTCGGTGGTGGCGACGGTTCCCCAATTCATCCACAAATCAAATTTCAGGGAGAAGTTGTTCGACCACGTCGCGCCAACGGGATAGAGGTTGACGGCGGCGGCGGCGGCGTTCGCGTCGGCCTTGTTCGCGGTGAGGTAAAGCCCCTTCGTCGTGCCGCCGGTGGAATGCGGCGCGGGCGGGATGTTCGTCGGGAAAGTCACGGTGGAATAATCGAAGCCGAAAACGGCCTTGAAATCGTAGCCGCCGGAAGCCGCGCCGAAAAAGATTTTGTAGCCGTTCGTCGTCGCGGGGTTTGTCACAACGATCGGTGTCGGGTAAGAATCAAAGTCGTCCGCGAATCCAATCGCCAGCGTGGCCACGGAACTCGTCACGCTGCCGGCGATGTTGGTCACCACGACGGAATAATTTCCCGTGACGGCGGGCTGGACATTTGTGCGCGTGTAGCTGGTATTGGTCGCGCCGGAAATGTTTGCGCCGTTGAACAGCCATTGGTAGCTCAAATTCGTCGTGCCGGTCGCGGTGACGGTGAACGTCGCGTTGGAACCGAGATTGGCCACCTGACTTTGCGGCTGTGCGGTGATGCCGGGCGGAATCGGAATGCCGGTCACCGTCAACGCCGCAACGGCGCTGGTCACCGAACCGCTGAAGTCGGACAAAATCAAAGTGTAGTTTCCCGTGCTGCCGGCCACGAGGTTGGTCACGGTGAACGAATTGGTCGTCCCGCCCGAAATGTTGGTTCCTGCGTGCTGCCATTGAAACTGGATCGGCGCGGTTCCGTAGGCCGTGGCGCTGAACATCACGTTTGAACCGGCCGGCGCGTTGGTGGCTGCCGGCGAAACCGTCGCCGCCAGCGGGATGTGATAAACATGCAGCTCGATGCCGGACAGATAGCCGAGGGTGGAATTGACGAAACGAAAACGATTAAGATTGTTTGCGTTGTTGTAACCCATCGGCGTCCACGTCAGGCCGCCGTCCGTGGTGTGGATCATATTGTAAGGCGGGCTTAACGAGCCGCCGCCGAGCCAGCCCTCGTTGGTGCTGACAAACCCGACGCCCTGCAATTCAAATGTTGAGGGCGAGCCGATGACGGTGAGCGGAATGCCGTTGGAAACCCACGTCTGCCCGCCGTCCGTGGTTTTGTAGAAAACGAACGAGGAATAGGAATTATTTTGTTGGAGCGAAACGTAGCCGACGTTCGTGGTCGGCCACGACATTTTCCAAAAATAACTGTTGGTGACGTGCGCCGAAGCGACTACCTGCCAACTCGCGCCGCCGTTGGTCGTGCGCGCGATGCTGCCGAAATACGGCGGCGAGTAAAATGAATTCGTGTCCATGCCCACGGTGAAACCGAGATTCGTATTCATGAAATAAACATCCATCAGCCCGCCCATCACGCCGGCGGCGGTGAGGTTGGTCGTGAACCAAGTGCTGCCGCCGTCCGTGGATTTTACAAAATACGCTGGCCCGCGCACGCGACCGACGCCGTAGATGTGCTGCGCGTCGGGAATGTGCATCGCGCAAAATCCTAGCATGCCGGAATTGTTGATGGCTTGCACGATGTCCCAGGTGTTGCCGCCGTCGAACGTTTCGTAGAGCAGGTTGGTGTCCGTGACTGCGGGATCGTAAGAACCCGGACCGAGGTTGCCAATCCAGCCGCGCGTGGGCGACGCAAATCCGATGGAGCGAAAATGCGCCACGTTCGTGACGATGTGCGGCGTGGTCGAGAACCAGCTCTGACCGCAGTTCGTCGTGCGGTAAATGCCGTCAATGCCGCGCGCGCTCCAGCCGTTCGTGAGGTCAACGAAGGAAATGTCGTCATTGCGATAATTTCCGCTGCCGACGGGCGAATTGGGAAATTGCGTCCAGACCGGTGTTTGTGCGCGCAACGACAATCCGGCCACGATGGCGATGAAACAAAAAAATACTTTCACTTGTTTATGGAAAAATCCAGCCGGCAGCCCGGCCAAACTCATTCCGAATCCACGCTAACGAACAAACTGAAACCCGCCAACTGAAATATGCCCCCCAATTTTAGCTGTAACTCGGCTTGCCGTTGGTGGCGTCTCATTTCATCATCGAAGCAATGAAAGGAACGATTTCTCAACGTCTCGCCGCCCTCGTGCTGGCCGGATTTTTCGCCGGCGGCATTTTCGCGGCGGATTTTTACTCCACGACGGCTCCCGTCGGACACGACGCGGAAAATTTTCAAACGCCGGTCAACCAGATCGTCACGCCCGCCGGCACTTTGGTCGAGCTGCCCGGCATGAGGCCGCAGGCGCTGGCGTTGAGTCCCGACGGGAAATTTTTTGTGACCGCCGGCATCACGCACGAACTGCTGGCCGTTGATCCGGCCACGGGAAAAATTCTCGCGCGCGTGCCGCTGCCGTCCGACACCGTGCAGGAACAGTCGCCCGTCGCCGAAGGTTTTCTCAACGCAGACGAAAAGGCGCAGTTGAGCTACACCGGCCTCGCATTTGCGCCGGATGGTTCGCGGATTTATCTGGCCAACGTGAACGGCGACGTGAAAGTTTTCGGCGTCGGCAAAGACCGGAAAATTTCGCCGCTGTTTTCCATTCCGGTGCCGCCGGCCAACGTCAAGGGCCGCACGAATGAAATTCCCACCGGCATCGCGGTCGCGCCCGACGGCAAAAAAATTTACGTCTGCGGCAATCTGTCCAACCGCCTGTTTGAACTGGACGCGGCGACGGGAAAACTTTTGCGCGCGTGGGCTGTCGGCGTCGCGCCGTTCGATGTCTTGATTTGCAAAAATAAAATTTACGTCAGCAACTGGGGCGGTCGCCGTCCCGATAAGTTCAGCCTGACGGCGACCGCCGGACTCGGCACGCATGTGCGCGTGGACGCGCGCGGCGTCGCGAGCGAAGGTTCGGTTTCCATCATTGATTTGTCAGCCGGCGCTGTTTCGATGCTGCCGCGCGAGATTGTCATCGGCCCGCACGCGTGCGCGCTGGCGTTGTCGCCGAACAGCCGCTGGCTCGTCGCCGCGAGCGCGGGCAGCGATCTGTTGAGCGTGATTGACACGCGCGATGATGAAGTCGTGGAGACCATCAGCGCGCGGCAAAATCCCGGCGACCTGTTCGGCGCGCAGCCGAACGCGCTCGCGTTTGACGCGTCCGGCAAAAAGCTTTTCGCCTGCAACGGCACGCAGAACGCCGTCGCGGTTTTTCAATTTCGTCCGCGCGAAACCCAGTTGCTCGGCCTGATTCCCGTCGGCTGGTTTCCGGGCGCGATTGCGTTTGATGCGCGCGACAAAAAAATTCTCGTCGCGAACATCAAGGGCATCGGCAACAAAATGCAGACGCCGCGCAAGGGTTTTGGCTCCGGCCTGGGTTTCAACACCAAGCAATACACCGGCTCGCTCTCGCTGGTTCCGGTGCCGTCGAAAAATGAACTCGCGGCGTTCACGCAAAAGGCGCTGGCGAATCTGCGTTATCCGCTGCTCGCGCAGGCCAAGCTGCCGCCGCGGCCCGACCGCGCGCCCGTGCCGGTGCCGGAGCGCGTCGGCGAACCGAGCGTGATCAAGCACGTCATTTACATCATCAAGGAAAACCGCACTTACGACCAGATTCTCGGCGACGTGACGGCGGGCAACGGCAACGCGGAGCTGTGCAGTTTCGGCGAGCGCGTGACGCCGAACGAACATAAGTTCGTGCGCGAATTTGCGCTGCTCGACAATACTTATTGCTCCGGCATTTTGAGTGCCGACGGCCATCAGTGGACCGACACCGCGATGGCGACCGATTATATGGAACGCGAGTTCGCCGATTTTCCGCGCAGCTATCCGGCGGGCGGTTTTGGCGACGGCGGCAAGGACGCGCTCGCGTATTCGCCCGCTGGTTTCATCTGGGACGACGCGCTCGCGCACGGCAAAACCGTCTGCGACTTCGGCGAATTCACCACGACCGAGAAGCACTGGAAAGATGCGTCGCGGAAGGGAAAAATTTCCTTTCTCGACTGTTACCGCGATTTTACCAACGGCGCGAATGCGATTGAAATTTCCTGCGAACCGGACATCGAAACGCTGCGACCATTGATGATCACCAACACCGCGAGCTGGGATTTGGACGTGCCGGATCTTTTTCGCGCCGCGCAGTTCATCAAGCAGTTCAAAAAATTTGAAGCGGCGGGCAGCCTGCCGAACCTCACAATTTTCTGGCTGCCGAACGACCACACGAGCGGCACGAAAGCCGGTTCGCCTAAACCCGAAGCGCAGGTGGCCGACAATGACCGCGCGTTCGGCCAGATCGTCGAGGCCGTGAGCCACAGCCAATTTTGGAAGGACACCTGCATCTTCGGCATCGAGGACGATCCGCAGAACGGCTGGGACCACGTCAGCGGCTATCGCACCACGGCTTATGTCATCAGCCCGTATGTGCGGCACGGCGCGGTCGTCGGCACGCAATACAACACCACGAGCCTGCTGCGCACGATGGAGCTGATGCTCGGCCTGCCGCCGATGAACCAGATGGACGCGACCGCCACGCCGATGTTCGACTGTTTCACCAACGTGCCGGACTTCGCCGCCTACGACGCCGTGACGAACAACGTGCCGCTGGACGAAATGAATAAACCGGCGAAAGAAATTAAAGATTCACAGTTGCGCAAAGATGCGATTGTGTCCGCCAAACTGCCGCTGGAAAAAGCCGATCAATGCCCGGAGGATGTTTTGAACCGCATCCTCTGGCGCGCGACGATGGGCGCGAAACCGTATCCCGAGTGGGCGGTGAAATTCGTGGATGACGATGATTGATGACGATTGCGTGCCGCGCCGTCGTAAAAATGATTTCCGCAATTCCCTGAATTCAGGCTTCCCTCAAACCGCGTTCCGGCTATGCTGCTTTAGTTTTGAACAGGGCTTTGCCGCGCCCGTCTAAAAAAAGTGCGCAATTAAATTTTTCCGAACGAAAACATGAGGAATCGCTGGCCATGGGTTTGTCTTTTCGTTGTCCTCGGCTTGGTGATGCTCGTCGGCGGCCTGCTGGTGCCCATGCACTTGCGGGCGGTGGACGCGAGCGTCATCGCCAAAGCCGGCAGGAACGGCCCAGCCTTGCTTGAGCAGGGCCAGGCGCTGGCCGCGCTCGGTCGGCTGGGCGCGGCGCAACTGCTCGCGCAGGGCGCGCAACGCGCGGGTGTCGCCGGCTGGGATCGCCTCGCCGAAAGCGTGACGAACCAGGCATTGCAGCATCCGGCGGCGCTGATGTGGGGCGATGATGCGCGGCTGGAAAAACTTTTCAACGCCCCGGCGACGGAAGCCGGACCGGCCACTGATTTTCTGGTGCGGCCGGAAAACCGCGAAGCCGCGCTGGCGTATCTGCAAAGTTCGCCGGTGCCGGTCGTGCAGGAGTTGCTGCGCTGCCGCGCGCTGAACGGCACGGTGCTTTTTCCGCCGTCATCGTCGGCGTCGGGCCAGGCGTTTGACACGGCGGTTTCGGAATGCGGCCTGTTGCTGGACGGCGGGCATTTGTCGGCGGGCTTGAGCGGCGCGATCAGTTCGCTGGCGGCGACGGCCAACGGCGGCGGCAATTCGGAACCGCTGGAACTGGTGCTGATGGATTTCATGTCGCTCGGCGAACGGCTGGACTGGGATCAGCTCTCGGCGTTCGTCGCGCAGGTGCCGGATGCCGCGACGCTGCGCGCGCTGACGATCCAGGCGCGCGGCGCGGGCGCGCAACTGCCGGTGCTGTTCGCGGCGGTGCAGTTGTCCGGCAAGCCGGCGGCGGTGGGCCAGTATCTCGCCGACTTCAAGCAGACGGGCATGGCAGACCTCGCCGCGAGCCTGCACTTCGGCGCGGGCGGCGTGGGCGAGCTGGCGGAACGCGACCAGCGGCTTTACCATTCGAGCCTGGAACATCGCGTGGCGGCGCTGAATCCGTTCGGCGGATTTTTTTATTTCGCGGCGGGCCTGAGTTTTACCAAGCCGTGGCTGGCGCTGGCGGCGAAATGGTTCAGTTACATGGCGTGCGGTTTTTTGCTGGCGGTGTCGGCGCATTTGGCGCGACCGGCGGTGTCGGAGCTGGAACGTCCGTTGCAGGTGCGCGGGTTCCATTTTTTCCGTGAATTTTTATTTTCGCTCGGTTTCCTGCTCGTGGTATTGCTCTTGAGCGAGCCGTTTCTCGCCCAAGAAAGCCAGAAGGGAAGTTTTTCCCTTCGACCGCACCTGCCCATGTCGGGCGCGGCGGTCTCTGCGGGAATCGCCGGCATAAAACAAACTGTTATGAACCCAACCATCCTGCTGACCTTGCTGCTGTTTTTTGTGCTGCAATCGCTGCTCTACCTCGCGTGCCTCGTGAAGCTGGCGGAAATCCGCCGCCAGGCCATGCCGCCGCGCATGAAGCTCAAGCTGCTCGAAAATGAAGACCATCTGTTCGACGCCGGCCTTTACCTCGGCTTCGTCGGCACGATCGTGTCGCTGATCGTCGCCTCGCTGGGGATGGTCAAGTTCAGTTTGATGGCGGCGTATTCATCCACGTCGTTCGGCATCATCTACGTTTGCGTGTTCAAGATTTTCCACCTGCGCCCGGCACGGCGGAAACTGCTGCTCGAAGCCGAGCTTGCCGATGTTTATGCCCCGACTGTTGCGCCCGCCGCCACCCTGCCGTCATGAACCGGAGCATTCTCATCGTCATCTGCGATTTTCTGCTGTTGAGCCTGTTGACTTTTTCAACGGACATCAACCGCATGGCCGACGAGGATACGAGCCATTCCACCGCCAAGGTGGACATCGTGACCAACAACGTCGTCGAACCCGGCCAGGACCTCGCCGCCGTGATGAAACTTGCGCTCGAAGAGGAACACAAGGGCCACGCGCAGTTGCAGCAGCAGCTCGCGCAGGCGCAGGCCGCCGCGAACCAGCAGCAGGCGCAGTTGAGCCAGCACGAACAGGCCGAACAAAAATTACAGCAGCAAATTGCCACCACGCAGGCCGGCATTGAAAAGCTGAACCAACAATTGCAAACCACCGCCGCGCAGGCGCAGGCGGCGCAGCAAAAACTCGCGCTGACCGAAACGGAAAAACAGGAGCAAGTCACCCTCACCGAGGCGTTGCGCCGGCAACTGGACGAACTCAACCGCAAAAACCAGCTCGCCCTCAACGCGCAGCAGCAACTGGCCAACCAGCTTCAGTTGTCCGAAGTGGAAAAAAACGCCGCCACCGAGCGCGCCGCACTGATGCAGCAGCAGGTTCAGGTCGAGCGCGCCGAAAAAGCGCAGCTCGCCGAGGGCTTCAAGGCGCTCGCCACCAATTCCAGCGCGCTGACCCAGGAAATCCGCGAGAACCGCGCGCTCGCGCCGAACACCATCTTCAGCGACTTCGTCACCAACCGCGTGCAGGCCGGCATCCTCGCCGCCAAGACCGGCTTTCTGCACATTGACAACAGCAAGCGCACGCAGACCAAGACCATTCTCGTCACCGACGGCACGAACACGTTTGCCATCTGCCACGTGGACGACACGCCGCTCGCGTTTTGGGATCCCGGCACGGATTGGGACGGGCTTACCGGCACGCTCGCCGGCAACGCCGCGCGCGTGGCCATCCGCGCGATGTCATTCCAGCAGCAAGACCCGCGTGTGGTGATGATGCCGGTCAGCGCGGCGGAAGCGCAGCAGCTTGGCAGCAAGGTTTATCGCCTTTCCGCCGATCCCTACAAATTTCAGGACGCCGTGCTCGTCGGCGCGAACGAAGGTTATTACGGCGAGTGCAATTTTGAGATGGATGTGAACACGCCGCAATATCTGAAGCTGGATCGCAGCCTGTTGCGCGGGCTGTTCGGGAAATTTAATCCATCGCGCGGCGACCTGGTGTTCAGCCGCACCGGCGACCTGTTGGGCGTCATGGTCAACGGCACCTTTTGCCTCGTGCTGCAAAATTTCACGCCGGCCGCAACGCTCGCCTTCGCCCCGGACGTGCGCAAACAGCACACCGGCGCCACGCTCGCGCGGCTTTACGATTACGTCTTCCAGTTGCCGCTGCGGTTGCAATAGACGACAAGGTGGAATTACGTTGCACTGGCGAAGATCTCGCTTGGAAAATTTGCGGTGGCCTTGCTATTGAGCCGTTGGCTTTGGAGGATTTAGTTCATCAAGGGCCATCTGTGCAATGGTGCGAAACGCGCCAAGGCAGAGAGAAATCGTCTGACAAACCATCAAGAATTGTGTCTTCATATGAGGCCGAACAAGCGGGTCAGTCATCCAACGGAGAAATGCAGGCCGAAGGTTGGCGTCAAAGTGTGACAGATCACCGTAAACAAAAGTATTAAGTAGGTCTCGATAGTTCTTTGGCTCTCCAAAGGCCGTGAACATTGGATTTGAATCGAGGTATCTGTTCAGTTCGGCGCGCTGCTGCCGGAAGGGCTCCTTGACGGTATTCGATACAGGCAATGTCTCGATGATTTGAGAGACGTTATGGATGGAAATCGTATCATTGTTTTGGATGAATAGTCGTAAGGATAGGACGAATGCGTCTCGATCATCTTCATGGCAATCGGGATATTGGATGGTTATGCCCTCCCCAATCTTCCATTTCATTGAATAACCGAGTTGGTGGGAGAGAACATTCTGGACGAGACCTGAGCGGAGAACACGCTCGGCTCGCTCAATAAAAATCTTCAAGGTTTCTTGTTCTACGTCGAATGCCATATCAACGAGTCCAACGCACGTCACATGTTGCGGCAGTATCATCAAATTGAAAATGTGCGACCCACTCAGTTGGATCCCAGTTAATATTTCTAAAATACATGCACTTCGTGTCGCCCGCTTTCCAGTCATCGAAAGCTAATGTTTGCACCGCTGTGACATTCCCTTTTTTTAGAGTTACGGTGAGAACTCCTTTAGGAAGTAATTGAAGTCCATTGAAGTCGAAATATACACGCCGTGGATCGTCGAAAATGATTCCCTTTACAAAAGGCTGATAACCGGACTGAGGCTCGAAATATTTATCCAAATAGTAGTTCACGATTTTGTCCCTTTCATCTTTTCCGTATGTGTAGGTAATAGACTCTGTCGTTAGTTCATCGCAATACAATGCAACTTGAACATTTGTAATTGAACTAACGGTCTTTCGATTTACAGTTTCATTATCAATTGTTTCGCCGGGATCGTAATAAGCTAAAAAAGTTTGCTGGCTTGACCATTGCTTAACAAACCGAACATCTTTTTTACTCTCGCCATTTATTCCAATGAGAGTCACCACCATTGTGCAGTTGTGCAAAGTAAGCTTTCCATTGTTAATAAATAATAATTTGTCACAATAATTACCTCCCCACTCTCCGTGAAGTTCTAAACTTATTGGCGCGACACCAACCGGGCCGGCTATTTTCTTAGCAATCGTAGTCAACATTAATGTGCTTGCATCTAAACGATTTTGATATTGGACACAGCGAACTAATAGTTCTTTTGCATCTTCTGAAAGATTCTCGGCCTCATTATGCTCTTTTTCTATATCTTGAACTCCAACATTAAATTGACCAGTAGCTCCGTAAAGAACATATTTTAAAAGATTCATACCTGGTTTATGTGTTTGAAGTCTATCTATTTCTTCCAGTGTTTCTAGAAAATTGTCGGTTGTCTTCTCATAGTCGTTCGCTATAGCAATTAGATATGGGTCAACCGTAGTTGCCGAACGTAGCTTAATAAATAGCCCTTTCTGTTCAGCATAAAACTGATAGCGGTCAAAAGTCCCAGATTGCAAGGGTTGGTCACTGTCCAACAAATTTGCCCCATACGCAGTCACTAATTGTATGTAAGCTTCTTTAGTTGAAATCGTCGAATCAGATGCGATTTCACAAAAAGCGGATGTAGCCATTGTCAGAAGCGTTGACACTAGCAGAAGATATCTTTTGGTGCGCTGCATACTTTTTCTTTGTGGATTTAATTTACCCGGTTTGCCGTTCGCTGTTTTCGATTGCATTAAGAAGTTCAAATAGGGTTTCCGCCGGCACATGGTCAATCACCACGCCGCGACCGCCCTGCCGCACAGTGTGCGTGATGGTGCGCGGCTCATATTCGCCCGGACAGCCTTTGATGTTGCATTTCATGTGAAAAATTCAGCACGCGGCTTTGGCGCTCGCGAACAATAAATTTTCGACGGACAAATCTTCGTCCAAGCTGGACCAGTGGACGCCGGAACCTTTGCCGATCAGCCGCCATTTTTTCCGTTGAACCGGCGTGGCCTGTTGCAAGCGCGGATAGCGGTTCAGATTGACCGCGACACTACCGCCATTGGCGAAGCGGGCAATGAGCTTGTCGCCGGCAAAATCCACGCCCGTCAGCCGCATTTCTTCAGAGGTGCCCGAAGCGCGCCCGCCATTCGTTGACGAGGTGTTCGTGGTTCTCTTCGATGATGTCGAGGATTTTGTTGAGTTCATGTTGTTTGAATCCTTCACTACGGTTCAAGCCAACCGGCTGCAACCAGAATTTACAATTGTTTCCCGCCTTTTCAACGTGAATGTGTGGCGGCTCGAATTCGTCGGCGAAATAAAAATGAAACCGAAATCCATTTTTTCGCAAAACGGTCGGCATACAGTCAATCCTCCGCGAACAGATATTCCAAATCCGTCGCCGTGAGGCTGCGGGCGAAACCTTCCTCGCCGAGCACGTCGGCGATGGTCTGCGCCTTGCTCTGTTGCAGTTCCCAGATTTTTTCCTCGACCGTGCCGGGCGCGATCAAACGATAAGCATTGACCGTTTGCGTTTGTCCAATTCGATGCGAGCGGTCAATGGCCTGCGCCTCGACCGCCGGATTCCACCACGGGTCGTAAAGCACGACGTAGCTGGCATTCGTCAAATTCAACCCCGTTCCCGCCGCGCGCAGGCTCAACAGGAACACGCCCGGCCCGGTGTCGGACTGGAAGGCGTTCACCACCGATTGCCGATCCTTCGTCTGGCCGGTGAGCATGTGCGTGCGGATGTTGCGGGCGTGACATTCGCGTTCGAGAATTTGCAGCATCTGCACGAACTGCGAGAATACCAAAACTTTCTGGCCCTCGGCCACGAGCGAATCGAGCAGCTCGAACAGCGTTTCCGTTTTTCCCGAAGCGGTGTCGCTGCCGACGAGCGACGGATGACAGCACACCTGCCGCAAGCGCGTGAGCGCGGCGAGGACATGCATCTTGCTTTTGTTAAGGCCCTGTTCGGCGACGGCCTGCTGGATTTGGTCGCGGCTGCGGCGCAGTTCGGCGAGATACAATTTCCGCTGTTCGTCGCCAAGCGGACAATCGCGGCGCTGCTCGATGCGGTCGGGCAAATCCTTCGCGACGTGTTTTTTCAAACGGCGCAACAACAACGGACGTAATTTTGCGGAGAGTCTTCGCCGCGCGATGCGTTGCGCGGACTCGGCGTTTTCGCCGCCCTTGGGTTCGTAAGTGTCGAGGAATTGTTCCTGGTTGCCGAGGTAGCCGGGCTGGATGAAATCCACGATGCTCCACAAATCCAGCAGCCGGTTTTCCAGCGGCGTGCCGGTGAGCGCCAGCTTGTGCTCGCATTTCAACTGCTTCACCGACTGCGTGACCTGCGCGCCGGGATTTTTGATGAACTGCGCCTCGTCCAGAATCACCGCGCGGAAGGAAAATTTATGAAACTCCTCCAAATCGCGTCGCAGCAGCGCGTAGTTCGTCACGATGATGTCGTGCTGCGGAATCTGCTTGCGCAAATTGTGCCGCGCCGCGCCGCTTTCCAGCACGAGCACTTTCATGTCCGGCGTGAAGCGCTCGGCTTCGCGCCGCCAGTTGTGCAGCACGGACGCCGGGCAGATGACGAGCGACGGCTTGGGATTTTTTGCGTTGCGTTCCTTGAGCCACGCGAGCCATGTCAAGGTCTGCAACGTTTTGCCGAGGCCCATGTCGTCGGCGAGGATGCCGCCGAGCTTGATCTGCGTGAGGTGCGCGAGGAAATCGAAGCCGTCCTTTTGATACGGGCGCATTTCCGCCTGCAAAATTTTTGGCAGATCCACGGACGGAACGCCCTTGAAATCGCGGACGCGGACGCGCAAAGCCTTCGCCTCCGGCGTGTCGGCGAAACGCGTCAACTCGTCTTCGTCCAGGTGTGCGACGTGTTCCAGGCCGACTTTTTGCGGCACGGCAATCAAGCCTTCGACGCCCATGTCGGCCATCGCCTCGTGCGCGCCTTGCACGGCGGCGGTGTCCAATTCAACCCAGCCGGAGTTCGGCAATTTCACAAAACGTCCGGTCGCGGCGGCGAGCCGTTCCAAATCCGCCTTGGAAAGTTTCAAACCTTCCGCCTCCCACTCGGCGGAGACGGCGAGCCAGTCAATGCCGCTGCCCTTGACGATCAATTTCGGCTTGAGCCGGTGTTGCGTGAGGAACAGCCGGTGAAACGCCGGGTTGCCGAGAAATTCCGCGTCCTTTGGCTTCGCGGCCCAGGCCTCGGCCAGCAAGCTGAGAAAATTTTCACTCGCGTCGCCGACCCACAGGCCAGGTTCGGGCATGAACCAGTCCAGTTTGCGCAGCCACTGAATCGCCGGGTCGAGGCGCGGGTCGTCAAGAATCTCCGGTTTTTCACCGGGCCGGATTTTGCGTTCGTTCGGCAGCCATTCGTGGCCGGTCCACGACCAGAGGCTTTTGTCGCGCACGCTGCGCGCGAGCAGCCGCAGCCGCACCGTCTCGTCGAGCAGTTCAAAAACAAACTGCGGCGCCGCCGCGTGCGCGACGCAAAGCTGCTCCCAGTCCAGGCCGTGATTCGACTGCGACTGGCGCAAGTGCAGCAGCAGCCGGTGGCTCAACTTGCGCACGGGCACGCACGGCTTTTGCGTCAGGTATTTCAGCACGCCGGCCGGCGGCGCGTTGCGCAGCAGGAAAAAGGTGTTGCCGACGAGCGCGAGCGGCGACTGGCGGTTGAAAAATTTCGCCTCGGCGACCGGATGGTTTTTTCCGTCCGGCAGCGCGATGCGGTGCGTGAACGAAAGTTCCTTGTCGCCGTTTTCCAGGTGCGGCGCGAGCGCGACGATCTGCCCGTGGAAATGCAGCGGCTGGCCGTTGCCGGCAAATTCCAGGTGGCTGGTGTGGCCCCAGCGCGTGAGCCATTGGAGCAGTTCGGCGTCCGTCAGCAGCAACGTGTCCGCGCCGTCGGCGCGTTCGCGGTGCGTCTCGTAAATCCAGTGGATGAATTCCCAGTCGGCGGGCGGAAAAAGTTCCTGCTCGTGCGCGGCGCGGACGACGAGGTCAACGAGTTCGCGCAGCGAACGCACCTTTTCGCCGGTGCGCGGGCGCGACAGCAGAAACTGCACCGCGAGCCGGTGGCGCGACGGCTCGTTTTCGTCCGGCTGTGACTTGCAAAAAACGCGGAGCGTCGCGCGCGGCGTGTCGAGATGCAGCGGTGCGGGCGGCGCGAGCCAGTTTTCCAGTTCCTGCACGAGCCGCACTTCCTGCTCGGCCTCCTCGGCGCGGGCGAACCGGTCCAAGCTCGCGTGCGGCTGCAATTCCGGCGGCACGGAGCGTTTCGCGCGCAAAAACAGAAACGCCAGCTCCTCCAGCCGCGCCTTGCCCTGCGCGGCGAGCATCTTCGGCCACCAGTCGGTCGCGGGAAAATCCTTGCGCGAGAGCGAGAGCCTCTCGAAATAATCCTCCAGCGCCAGCCACGCGCGCTGCGAGTCCGGGCAGGTCGCGAAATTTTTCAGGATGTCCTCGCGCTCGTTGACGGTGGTCTTGGAGTCGGAAAGTTCCCGGCGCAAATCCGCGAACGCGCCATAGGTTTGCGACAGCACCTTGTGGTGCGCGTCGTATTTGCTCGCGCCATTGCCGCGCGGCCCGTTTCCATTCCTGATTGAAATTTTCGGCATCTGAAAAAACCTAGATTACTATTTCGTCAGAACTTGCAGCGCCGGTCAATCAGAAAGGAAAAAAATTTGCGCCACGCCGTGAGGCGCGATTGACGCTCGCGCGGTTTCTGCTAGATTATCCGGCCAATTATGAACCCAAATCCGCATGTGGCAGTTGTCGGCGCGACCGGCGCGGTCGGCATCGAAATGATCCGGACGCTGGAAAAAAGAAATTTTCCCGTCGGCAAACTGACGTTGCTCGCGTCGGCGCGTTCCGTCGGCAAGAAATTGAAATTTCGCGGGCAGGAAATCGCGGTCACGGAACTGACGAAGGATTCTTTCAACGGCATTGACATCGCGCTCTTCAGCGCGGGCGGAAAAATCTCGAAAGAATTCGCGCCCATCGCCGCGAAAGCCGGCTGCGTGGTCGTGGACAATTCCAGCGCGTTCCGGCAGGACGATTCCGTGCCGCTCGTGATTCCCGAAATCAACGCCGCCGACGTGAAAAAACACAAGGGCATCATCGCCAATCCGAATTGCACGACGGCGATTACTTTGATGGCGCTTTATCCGTTGCACAAAGAATTTGGCGTCAAAAGAATTTTTGCGTCGAGTTACCAGGCCGTTTCCGGCGCGGGCGCGCAGGCGATTGAAGAATTGAAGCGGCAGGTCGGCGAAATTGTCGCGGGCAAATCCGCGACGAAGGAAACATTTCCACATCAAATCGCGTTCAACGTAATTCCGCAGGTGGATTCATTTCTGCCCAGCGGCTACACGAAGGAAGAAATGAAGATGGAAAACGAAGGGCGCAAGATCATGCACCATCCGAAATTTCGCGCGAGCGTGACGTGCGTGCGCGTGCCGGTCTATCGCTCGCACTCCGTCGCCGTGAGCGCGGAATTTGAAAAGCCGGTTTCCGTCGCCGCCGCGCGCGCCGTTTTGCAAAAAGCGCCGGGACTCGACTTGATTGACGAGCCGGAAAATAAAAAATACCCGATGCCGCTGTTCACTTCCGCGAAAGACAATTGCGAGGTCGGACGCATCCGCGTGGACTGCGCGTTGGACAACGGCCTGTGCTTCTGGGTGAGCGGCGACCAGTTGCTCAAGGGCGCGGCGCTTAATGCAGTGCAGATCGCCGAAGAGTTGTTGAAATAAATTTTGCGGGCGGCGCACGTTTGGAAATTTGGCTTGGGTTGGATTCGGGTTTTGCCATAGTTTGCGAAATGCTGTTTTCGAAAAATCAGGCCGCCCGGGCGGAAACCGAAAGCGGCGATGACTGGTTTGACGCGCGCCGGTTTGCCGCGTTGCTGGCGGGGCTGGCACTGGCGTCGTATCCGCAGGTCTGGCTGGGCTTGCAGACATTTGTCTATCGGGACTTCGGAATTTTTTCTTATCCCATCGCCTATCATCTGCGGGAAAGTTTCTGGCACGGCGAACTGCCGTTGTGGAATCCGCTAAATAGTTGCGGCACGCCGTTTCTGGCGCAGTGGAACACCCAGGCGCTGTATCCGCCCGCCTTGTTCTACCTGCTGCTGCCGCTCTCGTGGTCGCTGGGCGTTTTCTGCCTGCTGCATTTGTTCTGGGGCGGAATGGGAATGTTTCTGCTGGCGGAATCTTGGGTGCAAAACCGCCGCGCCGCCGCGTTTGCGGGCATCGCGTTTGCCTTCAACGGCGTCATGCTCAACAGCCTCATCTGGCCGGCGACCGTCGCCGGGCTGGGCTGGATGCCGTGGGTGGTGTGGCTGGTCGAGCGCGCCGGGCGCGAGGGCGGCCGGAAAATTTTTCTGGCGGCCATCGCCGGCGCGCTGCAAATGCTTTCGGGCGCGGCGGAAGTCGTCATGCTGACCTGGGCGCTGGCGGGGACGCTGACATTAGTGGAATTTTTTCGCGGTGAATTTCCCAGAAAAAAAATTGTGCTGCGGGCCGGGCTGGTCGTGCTGCTCGTCAGCGGCCTGGCGGCGGCGCAATTGCTGCCGTTCTTCGAACTGCTCGACGCCTCGCGCCGGCAACAGGGCGTTTCCGCCGCCGTGTGGCCGATGCCGCCGACCGGCTGGGCCAATTACCTGGTGCCGCTGTTCCATTGCCATTCGTCACAGGGCGTCTTCATGCAGGCGGGCCAGTCCTGGATCAATTCCTACTACGCCGGCGTGGCCACGCTCGTGCTCGCGGTGATCGCGATCTGGCGGACGGGCCGCGTGCGCGTCTGGCTGCTGGCGGGGCTGGTTGGCTTGTGCCTGGTGCTGGCCCTCGGCGCGGCGACTCCGGCTTACGGCTGGTTGTCCCGGCATGTCAGCGCCATCGAGCTGATGCGTTTCCCGGTAAAGTTTTTAATTTTGCCGGCGCTCGGCCTGCCCTTGCTCGCGGCCTGCGCGCTGGCGGAAAAATCGTTGGGCGCCGTCTGCAAGGCAAACCGGATTATTTTTCTGGCCATCTGCCTGGCAACGGTTGCGCTCGTTCTCGGCCTCGTCGGCTGGCAGTGGCGGACCGAGCCGCCGGGCGATGACCGGACAATCGCCGTGTTCAATGGCCTGCTGCGCGCGGTTTTTTTTGCGGCCATCGTCGTGGTCTGGGTGCTGGCGGAAAAAATCGCGGGCTGGCAGCCGCGCCGGTTGTGCCAGTTGCTGCTGCTGCTGTTGTTGTGGCTGGACTTGTTCTGGCAGATGCCTCAGCCGCAAACCGTCAATCGTTCGATTTACCAGCCGGGTTTGCCGCGTCCGTTTGCGGCGGCACAACCGGGCGCGGCGCGGGTGCTGGTTCAATCCGGCGCGCGCGAGTCTTTTTATCACGTCGCCCTGCCCAATGTCGCCGACGATTATCTCGTCCGCCGTTTCGCCCTGTTTGGCGATTGCAACCTGCTCGACGGCATCGCCAAGTGCGACGGTTTTTTTCCGCTCTACTTGAGCGACCACGCGGCGTTCTTCTACAATTTTTTCAACGACACCGCGCCGGTCGGGCCGCTGCTGGATTTTTTGGGCGTGGCGCAGACGTTGAAATTTCAAACCAACGGTTTCGGCTGGGTGCCGCGCACGACTTTCATGCCGTTGTTGACCGGCGGCCAAAAACCCCGGTTCGCCGACGACCTGACCGCCTTGCACGGCCTGACCAACGCCGATTTTCAGCCGCGCCGCGAAGTTTATCTGCCGCCGGAGGCAAAACCGTTTATCACCGCCACCGACGCCGTCGCCGTCACGCTTTCATCCGTCCGCCAGGCCGACCAGCAAATCGAGGCGGATGTCGTGACGCCCGCGCCAACCCTGCTCGTGGCCGCGCAAACTTATTACCATCCCTGGCGCGCCTATGTGAACGGAAGCCCGGTGCGGCTCTGGCGGGCCAATTACGCGTTTCAAGCCTTCGAGGTTCCCGCCGGCAGTTCGCATGTGAAGCTCGTTTATGAAGACCGGCGGTTTTATTTCGGAGCCGTCATTTCACTGACGGCATTGGCAATCTGTCTGGCGGGTCTTTTTTGGCGACCGGCGGGACAACCATCGAAGTAACCGTCGGGTTACAAATCGGTTGAAATGTTCTCGGCTTCTGTCATATTCGTAAAAACGCGGATTTATAATAAGTATTTTCTTTAATGCTGCGCGCCATGTTATATCTGTCTTTTTTCAAGCCGCCTGATGCGGCGCAGGTTTTTCATCCATGAACAAACCGAGGCAAAGGGAGTCCGCGCGGGCGAGCAATGTGATTCAATTCACGCTGGCCGGGCTGATTGTTTTCATCCTCGCCTTGATGGCCGGCACCTCGTTCATCACCGTCAGGCTCGTCGCGGAAAAGCATCCGAAGCTCACGGACGCTTTCGCCGTGGATCCCAACGACAAAACCCGGTCCATCCATGTCGGGCCGTGGGGCGAACTGATCACCCGCGACATCGAGCTGGAACGTCCCGCCGAATTCCTGACCGAGGAAGTGGCCAGCCCGCAGCCCGAAACCTGGACGTTCAACAACCTGAAGCCCGACGCCGTCAGGGCGTTGCTGGCTAAAAATGGTTTAACGCCCGCGCAAGTGTCCGCCGCGTTTGCGCCGGGAACTTTCCGCACGGACGCCGCCGGCACGGTGCTCACGCCGTCCGCTGATTTTATCTTTTCACTGGACGCCGGGACGCGCCGGCAGCTTGCCCTCGGCCTGGCCGGCCTGGGCGTGAATTTGTATTTCGATTTCCCCTACATTTTTCCCGGCGACCAGATCAACTCCATCTACGCGGACGCGCGGCTCAATCCCGACGACATCGCCCTGCTGAAGCAACTGATTTATCCGAATGCCGGCGCGCTCCAGCTATCCGACTACGACACCCTGCTCGTAAAAATCCCGACGCTCGAACGCCGCGTGGCCTTGGCGCGCGCGCTTTCGCGGCAACCGGCCGTGTTAGCCGCACTGAACATCAAGCCCGACACGGACATTGACAAGCTCGCCGCCTACTGGGGCAACGTCCCGAACGTCCGTTTCACTGACATCCGCCCGTTGATGGATTCCCTCAAGGCCCTGCCTCAAGGCGGCAACCTTCCCTTGTTTTACCTGCTGCCCAAATTTGCGCGCGACCGGCTTTACACCTTTCCGCTGCCGCCGCAGCCCGGCGACCCCGTGATGGACTGCCACTGGAGCACTTTCAATTTCAGCAGCGACACGCCCGACAACCGCTTCAACGACCCGGCCTTCGCCGTGCAATACATCCAAAAAAATTATTACCAAATCGCCGCTCCGTCCATTTACGGCGATGTTTTACTGTTGATGAACGACAAGAATGAGATCAAGCACTCCGCCGTCTATCTGGCCGACGACCTCGTCTTCACCAAGAACGGCAACAACTATCGCCAGCCCTGGATGCTCATGCACATCGCCAACCTGCTGGCCACCTACCCGGCCAGCCCGCCGATGAAGGCAATTTACATGCGCATGAAAATTGATTGAGCCGCCTTTAGCACGCGGGGAAAAATCAATAATGAAAGCAGGAAAGCAGGAAACGATTTCTACCTTCCTGCTTTCCTTATTAAAAAATTGCGGCCTACGCGAAACCGGCGGCGCGGTCACGGCTTGGCCGCTTCCTTCGTGTAGGCAACGAGGTTTTTGATTTTCGCCTCGGCGGCCGCGTCGCGCACCTTCACAATTTTTCCCCACGGCGCATTTTCATCCGCGTTGATCGCCAACACAAGCTGCGGATTTTTGGCGGACTGCGCCATTAGCACGTCCTTCAACTGCTCGAACGTCAGCGGATGCTTTTCAACGAAATAGACGCCGTTGGTGTCAATGCTCACGACCAACGGCGGTTTGGGTTCCGCGCCGGGTTTCTGGGCCTGCGAAGATTCGGGCAGTTGCAGCTTCAGCGCCGCCTGCTGCTTGAACGTCGTCGTCACCAGCAGGAAAATCAGCAGCACGATCAGCACGTCAATCAGCGCGACGATGATGACGGCGGGTGTGGTGCGGCGTTTGCGGACAAAAAAGCGCATCTATTTTTTCTCCGCGTATTGTCGGCGGATGAATTCATCGCACAGCGCCTCCATCTCGGCGGCGAGCACCTCGATTTTTTTGCTGAAATAACTCCACGAAATCAGCGCCGGAATGCAGATGAGCAGGCCGATGAGCGTCGTCCGCAAAATCAAGCTGATGCCGTGCGCCAGCTTCGCCGCGTCGTTCAACCCGGTCTCGCCGATGTCGCTGAACACCGTGATCATGCCGATGATCGTGCCGACGAGGCCGAGCAGCGGCGCGATGCCGACGATGATTTCGAGCACGACGAGGCCGCGTTCGAGCCGGACAATTTCGTGGCGCGCGGCGGTCTGGAGCGTGTCCACGTTGTCGGCCTTCGGCCAGTCGAGATGACCGGCGGCGAGCAGCAGCAGCCGGCCGAGCGGCGAGGGTTTTTGTTCGCACACGCGGCAGAGCGCCTTCACGTCGTCGCGTGTTTTGCATGCGGCGAGCGCGCCGGCGATGGGCGGCGGCACGACCTTGCCCCAGCGCAACGTCCACGCGCGCTCCACGATGAAGGTCAGCCCGACGACCGAGGTTATTCCAAGCAAAATATAAACGGCGATGTCCATAAATTATTTTCCGTCAGCGGCTCAATAGTAATAGAAGGTGAAGGTGATTTCCCGAAAATTCCGTCCAATTTCCCGGCGCATGTCCGGCGGCCACCTGGCGAACGGCGCCGGCTCGGCGATGGCCTGCTGGCAGACATAGCCAAGCATTTCGCCAACGGTGTTTTCCAAAACTTCCATGCTCGAAATGGTTCCGTCGTAATTCAAATGAAATCGCAGCGTGACCTTGCCGCTGCGGTCGAGCGCGAACTGCCGGCTGTCGAGCAAATCATCCCAATGCTGCTGCACGGCCTCGATGATGGCCTCGTCATACGCGCCGAACGGCGTGGCCTTGGCATCGAACGACGCGGTCAACCGCCGGTTTTGCACGCCGCCGTCCTGCCGCATTTGCACGGCGGGCAGGCGCGCGCGCGCCTCGTTGAGCGTGCGCGGGCGCGGTGGCTGCGCGGCCTGCGGCGTTTGCGATGGCGACGGCTTGCCCAGCGTAAGGTCGCCACTGTTCATCGCCAATTCCGGCTGCGCTTGCTGCTGCGACTTGGCCGGAGTTGACGGCGGCGACGGCTGCAACTTGGAAAAATCCATGCGCGGCACGTCCTCGGCCTTGGGCGCGTCAGTTTGCTTGCCGTTCAATTTGGGCTGGCCGGTTTCCTGATCCGCGTCGGGATTTGACGCGCGGGAATTTTGGCTGGAATAATATTTCGCATTTTTCGGCGCCTCGGCGGACGGCTCGGCGACGGTCACAAATTCCAGCGGCGGCTCCTGCATGACCACGGGCGGCGGCGCGGGCGTTGCAATTTTTTTGGCATGATGCAGCCACGCTGGCCAGTGCAACTGCTGCCACCAGCCGTATTTTTTTCCGGCCTCGTAACCGCCCCACGTCAGCAGGTGCAGCAGCAGCGACAACGCCAGCACGAGGCCGAGCCGCTCGATTTCCGAGCGGCCCGGTCGCAGCGAATCCAACGATGTGCCGGTGCGGGCCATGCCGCCAATTCTGCCGCAGGAAAACACTCCGGGCAACTATTTCAATTTTCGGTGGGGCGAGCGTCCGCGCGAGCAGATTCTTGCAGATGACTATCTTTTCTCAACTTGAATCCCACCGAATTGTTCATGGTGAACCTACTTGTTCGGCGGAACTTCCGAGGAGAAGCCCAAAATGATTTTTATTTTTTCTTTGCGTGCAGGCGATAATGTAGCTTTGCCAAGCATTTCGCCAATCTCCTTTTTATCCGTTTCAGACGATGTGTAAGACGATTTTAGAAATTTCTCAAAGCCTGAATTGACGCGTTTGTTTAGATGGAACAAAGCCACTTGCAATGCTAATTGTTTTTTTCTTTGTTTGTTTTCAAGAATTGCGACTTCATAGTTGGAACGCGACTGTGGATCTTTTAGAACCTCTGGAGGAGTTCCCGGTTGATATTGGTAGCCATTTTTGCCGTCTGGAGGTGGGGTGACATACCATGCGACATTTGGAGCCGTTATATCAAAATTAGTATCTAGGTTGTTATCAATCATGCTTAAAATTTCAATCCATATTCCTGCGTTCTCTTTTCGATTGCTAAACCTCATAGTTTCAAGGGAGTCTATCGAATCGTCTAATTGCTTGACTGATTCGGCTAAGCTATAAGTTTCAAGCATTACTATCTGATGCTCTATTTGATTATACAGCGGAAACATTAATGTGTTTGTGTCATTAATTTGAGCTAGACCCATATTGCTGACAAAAGCATTTAGCGCAATTGTAACAAAGGCAATCCTTATTGTTTTACACATGATGTTTATGAGTTGATGTTTTAATGCGGGAAACACGGAATGATTTCAACGCAAAGACGCAAAGGAGAAGGCAAATTTGCCGCTTGGCAAAATTCCGGGGTTGTGCGATAAAAGCGAAAACTCGGGGAACAGCCGATGAAAGTGAACCAACTTTTTGCGCTGGCGGTCATCGCCTCTTGCGGTGCTTTCACTTCGTTTGCCCAGACGTGGATGCAGACTGGTGCGCCAACTAATAATAGTTGGCTAGGTATAACTTCCTCTGCCGATGGCCAGCAACTGATTGCTGCTGGCAACGCAATTTTTATTTCCACCAATTACGGTTTAACCTGGATTGAGGCGACTGAGGCGCCCACTAATGGCAACTGGGGTGGGGTTGCTTGTTCGGCAAGTGGAACCATTTTGGCCGGAGCGGATTTTTATTCAGGCATTTGGCTCTCCCACGATTCCGGAGCGTCTTGGAATATCCAAAACCTTCCCACCTCAGGTGGTTGGTCGGCAGTTGCCATGTCGAAAGACGGAAATTTAATCATCGCCGCCAGAGTTTTTGCTGAAGCAGCCGGATCCTTCCCACCACCTCCCGGCTTGATCTACACTTCGTCAGATTCTGGGAGCACTTGGTTAACAAACAGCTTGCCAGCGCAAAACTGGTGGTGCACTGCCTCGTCTGCCGATGGATGTGTGATTGTAGCTGCGGCGCATATTTACAACTTTACCTATTCTAAATTTGGATATTCGCTTTCAACTTTGCCGGGACCGTTTTTTACATCTACCAACTACGGCTCGACTTGGTTCACAAACAACACTCCTCTGGAAATGTGGTCTCTTATCAATTGCTCTGCCGATGGTCGCCAATGGCTTGCAGGCACAACCACCGGTCTAATCTATTGTTCGACAAATTATGGCGTTGTTTGGAACTCGAACAGTCCGGCATTTGAAACCAACAGTTGCAATGGTGTGTCTGTATCAGCCGATGGAACTAAATGGTTGGCTGCATATTCTGATGGCAAAATCTTTTTTTCCACAAACCAAGGCGTTGTTTGGATCGAGGAAACTTCTCCAACCGGAAATTGGGTGGACATAACCATGTCCGCCGATGAAAACAGGTGGGCGGGAATAGGTGGGAACAATATTTATACTACCTATTCCACCCCAAATCCCAATCTTAATTTAGGTCACAATACAAATAGTGCGATTCTTTCTTGGACCATTCCCTCGACGAATTTCGTCTTGCAACAAAGTTCCGACCTGTCCACGACGAATTGGTCGGTCGTGACGAATCCGCCAGTGCTGAATCTCACCAATCTGCAAGATCAAGTCACGCTGCCTGCGCCCGCCGCCAGCGGCTTTTACCGGCTCAAAACACCGTGAGGAAAAGCACAAAGCTATCAAGTTTAAATTAGGAAAACAGGAAAGCGGGAATCAGTTTCCTGAATTCCTGCCTTCCTTATTTAATTTGCAGTTGGATTTTATTTCAGCAATTCCGCCACGTCCACCACGGCGTCGGGAAATGCCAGCGAAGAGACTTTTTCCCCGGCGCGCAGCACGGTCTTGGAACCGTAGCCGGCAAAGTGCGGCTCGCGATAGACTTCGATAGTCAGGTCGGACAGATTAATGATCCAGACCTCCCCGATTCCGGCATGACCGTAGGCGGGAATTTTATCCTCGCGGTCGGTCGTCAGGGTGGTGTCGGAAACTTCAATGAGCAGAAAAACATCTTCCGGCTGCGGATGCCGTTTCCGATAAAAGTCGGCGAAGGGTTTGAGCAGCATGAGGTCGGGCTGCGGCTCGGAATGTTCGTCCAAGCGCACCGGATCCTGCACCGCCGTGATCCACCGCTTTTTGGCGGCGGCGGTGAACAGTTGGATCAGGTATTTGGTGACGCTGCCGTGAAACGGGCCGATGGGTGACATATCAATAATCCTTCCGTCGAGCAGTTCCACGCGCGCGTCCGGCTTGAGTACGCCGGTTTTCGCCATGCGATAATAATCCTCAACCGTGAAGCGATGCTGGGTCGGAACTAACATGGAGGCAATCTATCAAATCAATGCGGCCTTTGCAACTTCACCTTTGCCGGTTCAAACCACCTTAAGACGCCTTAAAACGGGCGGGAAACGGCATTCTTATTAAAAAGTTATTCACAGCTTGACGTTTTCCGGCCAAGCCGTTTAACTATCGGCGTAGGCATTATTCATGTTTGCGCAATTCAAAAGCCTGTTTTCCAACGATATTGGAATTGACCTGGGCACAGCCAACTCCCTCGTTTATGTGCGGGATCGCGGCATTGTCCTGCGGGAACCTTCGGTGGTGGCCATTCAGGCGGGCACGACCAATGTGCTCGCCGTCGGTGACGAAGCAAAAAGAATGCTGGGCCGCACGCCCGGCAACATCGTGGCCATCCGCCCGATGAAAGACGGCGTGATCGCCGACTTCGAAATCACCGAGGCCATGCTGCGGCATTTCATCCAGAAGGTGCATCACCGCAAGCTCATCGCCCCGCGTGTCGTGGTGGCGGTGCCTTCAGGCATCACCGAGGTTGAGAAACGGGCGGTCAAGGATTCGGCGACCCATGCCGGCGCGCGAGAAGTTTATCTGATCGAACAGCCGATGGCCTCCGCCATTGGCGTCGGATTGCCGGTGCATGAACCGGCGGGCAACATGATCGTGGATATCGGCGGCGGAACTTGCGAGATCGCAATCATTTCGCTGGCGGGAATCGTCTTCAGCCGCAGCCTGCGGGTGGGCGGAGACGAATTTGACGAAACGATCACCGCCCACATGAAGCGTGCCTACAACATGATGATAGGTGAACGCACTGCGGAAGAAATCAAGATACGCATCGGCTCCGCGTTTCCGCTGGAACAGGAATTGACCATGGATGTCAAAGGCCGGGACTTGAGCGCCGGCCTGCCCAAGACCCTGACCATCCGTTCCGAGGAAATCCGCGAAGCATTACAGGAACCGCTTTCGAGCATTCTGGAATCCATCCGGCTCACGCTGGAACGTTGTCCGCCCGAACTCGCCGCCGATCTCGTGGATCGCGGCCTGGTCATGGCGGGCGGCGGTTCGCTGTTGCGCGGCATTGACCGGCTGGTGGCCGGCGAAACCGGTTTGCCCGTGCATCTGGCCGACGACCCGATGAGCGCCGTGGCCGAAGGCACTGGCCGCGTCTTGCAGGAAATCGAATTCCTCAAACGAGTCGCGACCAACGCGAAGTATTGATTCTTCCCCCGCGTTCACCTGCGCGCGTCTGAAAAACCGGACGCAGTTGCAGGATGTTCAAACGAAACAATTATCTCGCGCTCGGCGCGGCGGTGTTCGTGGCAGTGGTGCTGTTGAGCCTGCCAACGAGCGCGACCTCGCGCCTCAAGCTCGCCTTCGGCAGCCTGTTTTTGCCGCTGTTCGGCTTGGCCACGGCCACGCAGCAGCTTCCCACCGACCTCGCCGGCAGCGTGTTGCCCCGGCGCGAACTGCTCCGGCAAATTGACAACCTCCGACGCGAAAACCAGCAGCTCAAAATCCAGCAGTCACAGTCCATCGCCATCGCGCGCGAAAACGATTACCTCCGCTCCCACTTCGGCTGGCCGCAGCAGACCGCCTGGCAGCTCAAGCTGGCCAACGTCGTTTTGCGCGACCCGGCGAACTGGTGGCGCACGGTGCAGATTGACCTCGGCAGCCGCGACGGCCTGCGCGAAAATCTGCCGGTGATGACCACGGATGGACTTGTCGGTCGCGTCGCGTCCGTCGGCCTCACGCGCTCGCAGGTGATTTTGCTCGGCGACCGCAACTGCCGCGTCTCCGCGCGCGTGGAAAATCCGGGGAACGACATCGGCGTTTTGAGCGCCGGAGGGCCACTCGACAATTCGCTCGTCGAACTGACCTATCTCGCCAGCGGCGCGAACCTCAAGCCGGGCCAGAACGTCGTCACCAGCGGCCAGGGCGGAATTTTTCCGAAAGGCATCCGTATCGGGCAGATCGTGGACGCGCAGCCGGTGGAGTTCGGCCTTTACACCGAGGCGCGCGTAAAACTTTCGGCCAACCTCGGCAACCTCGAACAAGTCTGGGTGGTCATGAATCCGCAATTTCCATGAAACCATTTCAACCCATCATGGTTCTCGCCACCGCGTTCCTCGCGGTGTTCGCCGAGGCCGTGCTGCCCGTGCCGCGCAGCCTGCTCGGCGCGCAGGTGGATTTGCTGCCGGCGCTGATGATTTACGCGGCGCTCAACACCAGCCTCGCGACCGTCACGCTGCTGGCAATCTTCGGCGGCATCTGGTTCGACACGCTCTCGGCCAATCCGCTCGGCGTCAGCATCCTGCCGCTGATGACGGTCGGCTACCCGGTTTTTCTCCAGCGCGAATTTATTCTGCGCGACCTGTCGTTCGCGCAGGTGATCCTCGGCGCCGCCGCGAGCGCGCTCGTGCCCGCGCTGACGGTTTTGCTTTTGCTGACCGGTGGCAAGATGCCGTTGATCGGCTGGGGCTCGCTCTGGCAATGGATCGTGATGGCCGCCGGCGGCGCGCTGGCGACGCCGCTGGTCTTTGGTTTTTTCGACTGGTGCGACAACGCGCTCGGCTACAAGCCGCGGGTGGAACCCAGTTTCCGGCTCGACCGCGAAATCCGGCGGAAGAAAAAATAACATGCTGATTTTCGACGAACTGAAAAAGAACGACCTGCAGCTTCGCACGGTGGCGATGGTGCTGGCCGGCGGCTTGTTCATTTTGCTCGTCGGCCTTTGGTGGGTGCAGGTTGTTTCATCGCGCGAATACCAGAACCATCTTGAAACGCAATCTTATCGCAGCATCCGCCTGCCCGCCGTGCGCGGAAAAATTCTGGACCGCACCGGCGTCAACGTCCTCGCCGAAAACCGTCCACGCTACAACTTGAGCCTTTACCTCGACGATTTGCGGCCGCAGTTCGACGACGCCTTCACCGAATTGAAAAAATCCGCGCTCGCCGCGCAGAAGCAGCGCATCGCGGCGCAGGAGAAAAAACTTCGCCGCCCGCTCACGAAGGCCGAGTTGAAACAATTCCGGCTCACCACCGAAGAATGGGAACAGCTTCGCACGCAGGCGCGCGTGGGCGAGGCCGCCAGCGTGGTCGCGGAAGTCGGGCGCTGGCTCGGCCAGCCGCTCACGCTCGACGCGGCGAAATTCAACCGCCATTACGCCACGGAACTGGCGATGCCCTACCCCATCCTGCCAAATCTCACGCCGGAACAAATCGCGCGGTTCGAGGAGCATTTTGCCGGCGGCCTCGGCGCGGATTTGGAGCCGCAATCCGTCCGCGTTTATCCATTCGGCGACACGGCGGCGCATCTGCTCGGCTATTTGCAGAAGGACGACAGCTCCGCCGAGGGCGAGGAATCCTTTTTCAATTATCGCTTGCCGGATTATCGCGGCAAGGTCGGCATCGAAGGCGGCTTCGACACGGAATTGCGCGGGCACGCGGGCGAGGAATCCGTGCTCGTCAACAACCTCGGCTACCGCGAAACCAACAATGTCCCGGACTTGCCCGAAGCCGGCCACAACGTCGTGCTGACGCTCGACCTGAACATTCAGCGCGCGGCGGAAGAATCGCTCGCGCGGCACCAGGGCAGCGACGTGAAGGGCGCGATTGTCGTGATGGACGTGCGCAACGGCGACGTGCTGGCGATGGTTTCCTCGCCGGCGATCAACCCGGATTACGTCTCGAATAATCCGGCGTATCTGGCCGATCCCGAACTGCGCCCGCAGATCAACCGCGCCACGCAGGAAAATTACGCGCCCGGTTCCATCTTCAAAGTGGTCGTCGGCCTGGCCGCTTTGGAAAACGGACTCGATCCCGAACAAACTTACGAAGTGCAGTCGGATCCGACGCGGCCCGGCAGAGGCTGCATTTATATCGGCAAGCGGAAGATTGACGACACCGCGCCGCCGGGCGAATACAATTTCAAGCTCGCGCTGGAACGTTCGAGCAACGCCTATTTCATCACGAACGGTTTGCACACCGGCATCGAGAACATCGTCCGCCTCGCGGAAAAATTTCACTTCGGCGAAAAGCTCGGCCTGCCGACGCGGCAGGAAACACGCGGCAACCTGCCGTCGCTCGCGCGCGTGCAATCGGACTGGCACGATGGCGACACGGCGAACTTCTGCATCGGCCAGGGCGCCATCGTCGTGACGCCGTTGCAAATGGCCGTGGCGTATGCGGCGATTGCCAACGGCGGCAGCGTCCTGGTGCCGCGCCTCGTCGAACGCATCGAGCCTCAAGACCCCGCGAGCGGCGAAAGCGCGACGAATTTTCCCGCCGGCGTCATCCGCGACCAGCTCGGCGTGCGGCCGCGCAGCCTGAAAATTTTGCACGACGCGATGCTCGCCGAAACCGAGGAACCGGAAGGCACCGGCCATCCGGCGGCCGTGGCCGGCCTGCGCATCTGCGGCAAGACCGGCACCGCGCAGGTCATGAACGAGCGCAACGAGGTGATTGACCACACGACGTGGTTCGCGTCGTTCGCGCCGTATGAACATCCGCGCTACGCCGTCGTGGTGATGGTGCAGGGCGGCAGTTCTGGCGGCGGGACGTGCGCGCCGATTGCGCACGACATTTACGAGGCGATTTTGAAAAACGAAAAGTCCGAAGCGCCGAAAGTTTTGGCGGAGAATTAAAATGATCAGCGATCCACTCAACGAACGCGAAAGCAAGATTGACCGGCTGCAACTGGCCGCGCTGGCGGGCCTGCTGTTCATCGGCGCGGCGTTTGTGTTCAGCGCCACGATGTCCAACCCGGCGGCGGCGGACAAGGCGTGGTATGTCCAGAGCTGGTTTCATCAGCTCATCTGGTATGCGCTGGGCATCGGCGCGGGCGGGCTGGTCTGCCTGGTGGATTATCACACGCTGGCGCGCTGGTCGTTTGTGGCTTACTGGCTGACGGTGGTTTTTCTGGTGGCGGTGCTGGTGCCGCACATCGGCACGACGCATGGCTGGGGCGCGCGGCGGTGGATTGACCTGAAATTTTTCCAGTTCCAGCCCTCGGAGTTTGCCAAGCTGGCGTTCGTGCTGGCGGCGGCAAATTTTTTAAGCCGTCCGCCGGATGAACTGCGCTTCCCGGAAAATTTCTGGAAGGCCATCGGCCTGATGCTGCTGCCGTTCGCGCTGATCTTGAAGGAGCCGGACCTGGGTTCGGCGCTCGTGTTGCTGCCGACGGGTTTGGTGATGATGTTCGTCGCCGGCACGCCGAAAAAATATTTGCTGCAACTGCTCGGGGCGGTGGGCCTGGTCGCCGCGCTGTTTTTGGGCGACATGATGTTTTTGCCGGGCCGCTGGCAGATTCCGATGGAATCGTATCAGCGCGACCGGCTGCTGGTTTTCTTTGGCAGGAACTACACGGATTTTGCTCCGCCGCAGGCCACGCCGGCGGAGTTGCAACGCCTCCGGGAGCAACAGATCAGTGACGAATACAACATCCGGCAGGCGTTGATTTCCGTCGGCTCCGGCGGGCTGACGGGAAAAGGCTGGCGGCAGGGGACGCAGCATGCCCTCGGTTATTTGCCGCGCGCCGTGGCGCACAACGACTTCATTTTCTCCGTCATTGCCGAGGAGGAAGGATTCGTCGGCAGCGTGATCGTGCTCGCGCTGTATGGGGTGGTTCTCTTCACCGGATTGAGAATCGCCGGCTCGGCGCGCGACCGCCTGGGCAAGCTCGTGGCGGTGGGTGTTGTGACGCTCATCTTCAGCCACGTTTTTATTAACATCGGAATGAACATTCGCATCATGCCTGTGACGGGCGTGCCACTGCCGCTGCTATCGTATGGCGGGTCTTCAGTGCTCGGCTCGTTGATCGCCGCCGGCTTGATGCAAAACGTCTACATCCATCGAAGAGGATACTGAATTATGAGCAACAACAACTTCTCGCGGCGCCGTCGTGGAATGCGTTTCCGCCCCAAGGGCGGTCTCGGCAACAATCCACAAAAGCCCGACCGCGAGGCCACCGAGGCCCGTGCGGACGTCGTCGCGGAACAAGGCGGCTCGGACCGCGTTTTTGAAAAACGCCACGCGCACGAAATCGAGCGCGCGGAAAACATCGCCGCCGGCCTGCCCGCCGAAGGCAAGCCCGATGAAACGGCGCAAACGCCCGCGAACATCCCCGACAAAAAAGATTACCGCGCACCGCACAAGGAAATCCCCGCGCAGGTGCAGGAGGAAAAAGAGGAATTCCAGCCCGTCGCCATCCAGCAGCCGTCCAAGGGCATTCTCGATTCCATCAAAAATGTTGCGACCAACATCGTCAAGAAAGTCCAGCGTTTCATCCGTCCGGAAAAGAAAATCCACAAGGAAGTCATCATCAACGCCGAGACGCTCGAAACGCGCGTCGCGGTGACGGAAGACGGCAAGCTCGAAGAGTTCAACATCGAGCGCACGACCGAGGAGCGTCTCGTCGGTAGCATTTTCAAGGGCAAAGTCCGCAACCTCGAAGACGGCTTGAAAGCCGCGTTCGTGGACATCGGATTCGAGAAAAATGCCTTTCTGCATTACTGGGACATCGTGCCAAATCAATTTGACTCCGGTGTCGAAATCGTCGAGCGCGAAGGCAAGCAACGCCGTGACCGCCCGAAAATCACGCAGCGCGACATCCCGCGTCTCTACCCGCCCGGCAGCGAAATCATGGTGCAAGTCACCAAAGGTCCCATCGGCACCAAAGGCCCGCGCATCACGACCAACATCGTGCTGCCCGGACGTTATCTCGTCCTGTTGCCGAACTCCGACCAGTCCGGCATCTCGCGCAAAATCGAAAGCCAGGAGGAACGCAAGCGCCTGAAGCAAATCCTTCGCGACCTCGCCATCCCCGACGGCATGGGCGTCATCATGCGCACCGCCGGCGAAGGCCAGCAGAAACGTTACTTCGTCCGCGACCTTGCTTTGCTGCTCGAAGAATGGAGCGAAGTCATGCGCCGCAAGGAAAAGCAGACCACCGCCACCTGCATCTTTCAGGAGCCGGACCTGATCGAACGCACTGTGCGTGATTTTCTCACCGAGGATGTCGAGCGCATCGTCGTGGACAACCAGAAGGCCTACGACCGCATGTGCGAGATGATTTCCCGAATCTCCTCGCGCTCCGCCAAGAAAATTCAACCCTACTCCGAGGCGCAGCCGATTTTCGACCGTTTCAACATCAGCAAGCAACTGGAGAACACCTTCTCCCGCCAGGTGCATTTGAAGAGCGGCGGCTACATCGTCATTGACGAGACCGAGGCGCTTGTCGCCATTGACGTGAACACCGGCCGCCACAAGGGCAGCCGCGACCAGGAATCCACCATCCTCAAAGTCAACCTCGAAGCCGCCGAGGAAATCACCCGCCAGCTCCGCCTCCGCAACATGGGCGGACTCATCGTGCTCGACTTCATTGACATGAAAGGCCGGCGCGACCAGCAGCAAGTCTATCAGCGCATGAAGGACGGCCTGCGCCGCGACAAGGCCAAGACGCACATCCTGCCCATCTCGCAACTCGGCCTGATGGAGATGACGCGCCAGCGCCACAGCGAAAGCGTCCGTTCCGCCGTCTATGACGACTGCCCGTATTGCAAAGGCCGCGGCAAGGTGAAGAGCGTCGTGACCATGAGCGTCGAGATCCAGCGCAAGCTGCAGGAAATCCTGAAGAAGCGCACGCGCGACGAAACGGATTTTCAACTGCGCATCGTCGTGCATCCCACCGTGCTCGACCGGCTGCGCACCGAGGACGAAAAACATCTCATCGAGATGGAGAAACGCTACTTCGGCAAGCTGTCCTTCCGCGCCGACACCGGCATGCACGCCGAACAGTTCAAGATCGTGAACGTGGAGAACAACGAAGAACTGGCGAGCGTCGGCGCTTGAAGCAATTCTGAAAACACCAAACGCCTCGCGGGAAACTGCGGGGCGTTTTCTTTGACTACGAGCCGGAAAGTTTTAGTCTATTCGTGTATGTGAGTCATGAAGGTTACTTTGACGGAATCAATCGCGGGCCGCGTTCCTTCTCAAAGAAAATGAAAACTCCGTTTGATGTAGCCGCTAAAAACCCCGCATTGGTTATCACCGAGTCCTCGTAGGCGACAACGCAGTGGTAATTCGTGTTATCAATTCTCACAATGTTCGTGAACAGGAAAGGACGATCAAAATCTTCTGAAAGTGCATTGGTGTGGTTACGCAAGCCACCTGTCTCTTGCAAATCCTGCAAAGCTTGCCGTAATGCAAAACGACTATAAGCAATGCGCTGGTGCAAAACAGACCGAGCCATGAAATGTGCATAAATAAGCAAACCGCCGATAAGCGTGATAAAAATTATGGCTGCTTTTTTCACAACACGTCATGCAGTCTATCTCGTTTCACAATTTCCCCTTGGTGCTCGGCAACTGGCCGGCGATGCGCGGGTCGTGCCGGCGGGCGGCCTCCACCGCGCGCGCGAACGCCTTGAACAGCGCCTCGACGATGTGATGCGGCTCGTCGCCGTAAAGCAGTTCGAGGTGCAGGTTGCAGCGCGCCTCGTTCGCGAAGCCCTGAAAAAATTCGCGCGCCAGCCCGAACCGGAACGCGCTGGAGGCGTCCTGCTGTTTTTCCGCGTCGGAAATGTTCTTCTGCGAAAATTTGTCCAGCCCGCGCCAGACGAGGTGCGGCCGTCCGCCAAAATCCACGACGCAGCGCGCGAGACATTCGTCCATCGGCACATACGCTTCACCGGTGAACGGATTCTGCGGATGAAAGCCGTGGCCGTAGCGGCGGATTCCCTTTTTATCGCCGAGCGCGGTCGCAAACGCCTGTCCGAGCGCGATGCCGCAATCTTCGACCGTGTGGTGCGCGTCCACTTCGAGGTCGCCGTTGCAAACGAGTTTCAAATCCACGGTCGCGTGCTTGGCGAAGAGCGTGAGCATGTGGTCGAAGAACGGGATGCCGGTTTTTACGGAAGACTTGCCCGTGCCGTCGAGGTTGAGGGCGATGGAAATTTTGGTTTCCAACGTGTGCCGTTTGATTTTGGACGAGCGCGCTTTCATCGCGGAAATTAAACCAGAGCGGCGGCGGAAAGACCAAGCGGAATTGCGCGGTCAGGGCGGCGGCGGCGCGGCCATTTTCTTTTTGATGTCGTCAATCTGCTTTTGCAGCACGCCGGGGGCGAGCGAAACGGCCTGCGCAGCCTGAAACCAGTTGACGGCCTGGGCGAGGTGGCCGGCATTTTCTTCGAGGCGGGCGAGGTTGACGGTAATGGCCTCGAAGGTGATCCGGTCGTCCTTCTGCGTTTGCGAGGGCAGCTTGATGAATTTCTGAACGGCGAGCTGCCAGACGTTGCGCGCGCGGTCGGGGTCGTGGTCGCTTTCGTAATAGACGCGGCCGAGTTCAAACAGGATTTCGCAACTGTCGGGATTGTTGCGCAGGCCCTCGCGCAAAAACGCCTCGGCCTCCTGCGGCCGGTTCAGATGTTCGCGCAGGTAGAATGCGCCGACGGTGTAGGTGTCAATCATCTGCGGATCCATGTCGGCGGCGAGCCGGAGCCAGGGCAGGATTTCGCGTTCGTTGCCGTGCTCGAGATGCGTGTGCTTGGTGATGCGGAAATTGCGGCCGAAGGCGTCAATCCAGTCCTTCGGCTTGCCCAAAAAATCCTCGTTCTTCTCGTCTTCCGGGCTGTCCGTGTGGCCGTGCGACTCGGCGACGACCTCCGATTCGTGCCCGGACTTGTCGAAAATGGACGGGTAATAGCCACTGTGAAAATAAACGTCGGCCATGGTGAAAAACTGGTTGGCGAACAGCCGCCGCCCATCGCCGAAGAGGACGCTGAAGACATTGTTAGATTTGTCGCGCCGGCTCCAGGCGGCGGCGCGCGGCTCGATGCGGGTGGCCAGCGTGAAACAAATCGTCAGCAGCAGCGCCAGCAAAAGAAGAGGCGAGGCTTTCATCAGGTGTTCAAACTTTTGCGCCGGAAACCGAGCCACGCGAACAGGAGGAAAATTCCGGCCCAAGCCGCGGCAAAAAGACTCGCCAGCGTGACAGCCAGCCAGTTCACCACGCCGAGGTTGTAGACGACGAAATCGCGCAGATCAAACCATTCCAGGTGCGGGATCAGAAAATAAACTAGATAGAGTATGAACTGGAACGGTTGCGGTTGCTGGAGCGCGATGCTGTCCAGATGGCCGCCGATACCGAGAATGCCGACGACGACAATGAAACAAATCGTCGTGGTGGACGAAGGCGCCGCAAAATAAATCGAGCCGAGCAGAACCATCGCGATGACGATGGCCAGCATCATCCATTGCAGCCAGAGGGCCTGAAAGTAACTCAACACCGGCAGTTGATGTTCGCGCGAGCCGGTGATGACGCCAAAAAAAGCGTAGAACACCAGCAGCGCAATGCCCGTGGCCAGCCAGCAGCCGAGAAATTTTCCCAGCAGCACCTGCGCGCGGGAAACCGGCTTGGCCAGCAGCGGAAAAATGGTCCGGTTCTCGCGTTCCGCCGGGATTTGCCGCGCGGTGGTCACGATGGCGATCAGCAGCGACGAAACCCAGATGAGCAACATGCACACGTCCTTGACGTAACGCACAATCTTGGCGTCGTGAAAAAAATTGACCGAGCCGGCGGCGAGCGTGATGAGCGCCGTCAGCACGAACAGGACGTAAAAATCCTTGCGGCGGTAAAGCTCCTTGATGACGACGCCGGCGAGCGCAAAAATGGTGTTCATGTCGCGGGTTGCGGTTGATAGCCGATGATTTCCAGAAACGCCTTTTCGAGATTGCCGTGATGCTGCCGGGTAATGTCGCCGACGCGCCCGACCACTTTCAATTCTCCCTGATGGATGATGGCGACGCGGTCGCAGACAGTCTCGACCTCGCCGAGTTCGTGTGACGAAAAGAAAACGGTTTTGCCCTCGCTTTTCAGGCGCTCGATGATTTCGCGGACTTTCATGCGGCCCAACGGATCAAGGCCGCTGGTCGGTTCGTCGAGAATCAGCAAATCGGGATTGTTGATGAGCGCCTGCGCGAGGCCGACGCGCTGTTGCATGCCCTTGGAATAGGATTTGATGGGTCGCTTGCTGGCTTGTTCGAGTTCGACGAGCTTGAGCAGGTTGTCCACGCGCCTGTCCGTTTCGGCGCGGGACAGCCCAAAAATTTTCGCGTAAAACCGCAGCAATTCCTCGGCGGTGAGAAATTTATAGTAATACGTCAGCTCCGGCAGATAGCCGATGCGCTGGCGCGCGATGGGCTGGCGCACGTCAATGCCGAACAGATACGCCGCGCCGCTGGTCGGCGGCACGAAGCCGAGCAGCACGTTCATCGTCGTGGTCTTGCCCGCGCCGTTCGGACCGAGAAAACCGAAGACTTCGCCAGCCTGCACTTCCAGGTCAAGCCCTTGCACAGCGACCTTCGTGGCCTGGTGGAATTCACGGCTGGTGAACTCGACGCGCAGTTTCTCGGTTTTGACAATGACGCTCATGGTTGTGGCTCGCAGACTCGAAACACAGGCTTTTCCTAAAGCAAATTCGCGCGCGAGTCAATCACCACCCACGACCGTAAAAAAATAAACGACCGGCAGTGTTGACTTCGCGCCCGTGAATCAACCGGCCGGTCCAAATCCAAAACCAATCTCCCGGCCCCGCAAGCCGGCTGTCCATTTGACAGACCCGGTGACAAAAAAACAGGCACAAGGTTATGACCTTGTGCCTGCGTATTCTTTGAGCCGGATTATTGTTCGACGTGCGGCGGATCAACGGTTGAACCCAGCGAGCAGACGGCCTGCGGAATGGTGCCGACCGTTTGCAGGCTGTAAGTGCCGCCACCCGGACAGGCCGGAATCAGCCCGGCACTGTTCAGTTTGATGTAAGGCGTCACGTCGGTGGGATAATTGACCACGTCCCCGACATGCTTGCCCGTTGCGATTGCCACCTGCTGCACGGCGGCCTCGATCTGCCGCAGGTTGTTGATGCAGGCATTGGCCTGTGAGCTCGCGCGCGCCTTCAAGAAGTTGGGAATGGCGATCGCCGCCAGCAGGCCAATGATGGCCACGACGATCATAATTTCCACCAACGTGAAGCCGGCACGGCCTCTGTTTCTGGTATGTTTCATATCACGTTCACTTTCTTTTGCGGCGTGAACTGTGCGACAGGCGGGTTATAATAATTACAAATGGCGTTCACGAATTGCCTGTCGCCGCCGCAGCTACTTCAGTTTAGCAACACCGATGCCAACCCACAAGGAAACGATTGCCCTCGGCGGCATCGGAACAAAAAAGGCCCGAAGCTTTCGCCTCGGGCCATGATTTTTTATCAGCCGCGGATTACGGGGCGACGTGTGCCGGAGTCACCGTGCTGCCGAGTGAGCACTGCGGAATGGCACCGACGGTCGCATCGGAATAGGTGCCGCCAGCCGGGCACGGAGGCAAACTGCCAGCCGAGTTCAGCTTGATGTAAGGCGTCAGATCCGTGGGGAAGTTGATGGCGGAGCCGGTCGTTTTGCTCTTTTCGAGCGCGAACTGGTTGGCCGCGGCATCAATCTGACGCAGGTTGTTGATGCAAGCATTGGCTTGCGAGGTGGCACGGGCCTTCACGAAGTTAGGAATCGCAATCGCCGCCAAGAGGCCGATGATGGCCACGACGATCATGATTTCCACCAAGGTGAAACCCGCATTACGGATGTTTTTTGTCGCTTTCATTTTATTTTTTACTTTCTGTGTTTGCGGCGTGAACTTCGCGACAGGCGGGTTATATGATTACAGTTTTGTTCACTTGATTGCCTGTCGCAACCGCAGTGAGCAGAGTTTAGCAGGGCTGATGCCAAAGTTGTAATTGTAATTCATCCAATTAAATTTCTCCAGCAAACCTGGTCTAACCCGCTCACAACCAAGCCATTTTTCCTGACCAACCGACCGAGCACGAAGTTAACATGGCTGGCTCAACTTATCGCACCCGATGGTTTGTCAATTAAATGGACAGTGGCTGGCCAGTATTTTGGACAGTATTTTTTGACAACCATTCAAACTACGGGAAAACTGGAGCCAGTTGCCGGATTTGAACCGGCGACCGACGGTTTACAAAACCGTTGCTCTACCACTGAGCTAAACTGGCTGCCGAAGCACCGTTCTTTTACGCGACCCGGAACCATTTTGCAAGTTCACACCGCGCACGGCGCGAGCACCGCGTCGGTCATGCCGTGAACTATTTTTTTATCGGCGGGAACAATCGTCGCCAGCACGCCGCCAAGCTGCGGACGCAGGTTGTCGCCTTCGCCCGAAACAAAATAATACGGACACAGCCGCACGCGGCCCTTCATCGGCACCACTTCGTTTTTCGCAAAATCAAACCATTGCGCCTCGACCGTCTTCGGCCTTTCAAAACGTTGCAGCACACTCGGCGACGTTTCAAAACTTTTCAGCGCGTCATCCACTGCCGCGCTCCAGTCCGCCTGCGACAGATCGCTGCCGAGAAAAACGCCGCGCGCGCCCCACGCATTTTCCGAAAAACCCGACACTTTCAAAATCAAATCGCGCTCCTTCTGCGACATTGTTTTGAGTTGCTGCCAGTCCGTCAGGTTCAATTCAGGAATCGCCGCGTGCGGCGGCAGCGGCGTCGGGTCAACCAGCCAAGTGTAGGGAATGACTTTTTTCAACCGCGCCAGAAAACTTTCGCCCAGTTCTTGCCGCCAGAAATTTTGCAGATTCCGGTTCCATAAAAGCGCGAACAACATTTTCTCCTCGAAAATCGGTTTCGGCGAGGGCGTCATGCGAATTTTCTTTTCGCTTGCGAGTTCAAAAATCGTTTTTGCATTCGCCACATTCGGCAAGTCAAACAATTCAAAGAAGCGATAAACCGCGTCGCCGTCGGCAAAGCCTTCAAATTTTGAATTTTGAATTTTGAGTTTTGAATTGCCGGTTTGCGCCGCGAGCCATTCCATTTCCGGACGATACGTTTTTGCTTCTTCGGAAACGACAATGTGAACCTGCTTCGCATCGCCAAAAATGGATTCAAAACCTCGAATCATTCCATCCGCGCCGCCAATCGGTTCACGCTTCTCGCTTCGGATTTCGGATTTCGAGTAAGTTTGATTCAACCACGCGGTCAATCCAATGCCGCCCGGCACCGAATCCAGTTCCGTGATGCTGAAACCATTTTCCGTGAGCAAAATATCCGGACGAATCACGCGCGGAATTTCATTTTTGAAAGCGACTGAACGCTGAAGCTCAATTAACTCGCGCGGCTTGCCGAGGCCGAGCCAGCGCGCGACCCATTCCGGCTGCTTGCCTTCGACGCTCTTGCGGTAAAGCAAATTGGTCGCGCGATAAAATTGCAACAGCACGCGGCCCAGCGATTCGATTTCCTTCGCCAGATTTTCGCCGATCGGAAACGGTGCCGGCGAAATGCGCCACTCCTGTCCGGCGAACAATCCACCGGTCGGCAGCGAAGCGCGGATGAATTTTGCTTGTTCAGCGGCGTTCACAATTTTTTGGCCACAGATGGCCAGTGATGAAACACAAATAATTTCAATGCGGAAATCTGTGTTTCATCTGCACCCATTTGTGGCTGATTAAGTCCTGATTTGTCCATTGCCGATGCCGAGCCATTTATAGCTGGTCAATTCGTCCAACCCCATCGGGCCGCGCGCGCCGATCTTGTCGGTGCTGATGCCGATCTCCGCGCCCATGCCGAACTCGCCGCCGTCGGTGAAGCGCGTCGAAGCGTTCCAATAAACCGTCGCCGAATCCACCTCGGCGAGAAATTGTTTCGCGTGCGCTTCGTTTTTCGTGACGATGCTGTCCGAATGCGCCGAGCCGTAAAAATTGATATGGTCAATTGCCGCCTTCACGCCGTCCACGACGCGCACGTTCAAAATGTAATCGCCGTATTCGGTGAAATAATCCTGCTCGGCGACGGCTTTCAGTTTTGAATTTTTAATTTTTAATTGTGAATTCAAAATGTCGCGGCTTGAATCGTCAGCTCGAATCTCAACGTGCTTCTCAAAAAGTTTTTCGCCGATGACCGGTAAAAACTTTTCCGCGACAGTTTTATCCACGAGCAAAGTTTCCATCGCGTTGCAAACGGCGGGACGCTGAACTTTAGCGTTCATCACAATTTCCTCCGCCATTTTCAAATCGGCGTCGGCGTCCACAAAAACGTGGCAGACACCTTTGTAATGTTTGATGACAGGAACTTTCGAGCAATCCGCGACGGCGCGAATCAAACTCTCGCCGCCGCGCGGCATGCACAAATCAATGTATTGCGTGAGCGAAAGCAAAATAGGAACGGCTTCGCGGTCGGTTGTCGGCACGACTTGGATCGCGTGTTCGGGGAAATGCGCGAGCGCTTTTTTGCCGGCGTCAATCATCGTCTGCGCGATGAGCAGATTGGAGTTCAACGCCTCTTTGCCGCCGCGCAGAATCGTCGCGTTGCCGGACTTGAAACATAGGCTCGCGGCGTCCGCCGTCACGTTCGGGCGCGATTCGTAGATGATGACGACGACGCCAATCGGTGTGGAAATTTTTTGCAGCTTCAAACCATTTGGCCGGACGCGTTCGTCCAGAATTTTCCCAACCGGATCGGGCAACGCCGCGACTTCGCGCAAACCTTTGGCCATGCCGGAAATCCTTTTGTCGTCGAGCTTGAGCCGGTCGAGCATCGCCGCCGATAAATTTAATTTTGCGCCGACTTCCATGTCGAGCGCGTTGGCTTCTTTGATTGCGCTGGAATTTTTTTCGAGCGCGTCGGCCGTCGCGAGCAGGCAGTCATTTTTCTCGCGCGTGGAAAGTTTCGCGAGTTCGCGCGACGCAGCCCTGGCGTTTTTCGCCAGTTGCGTCATCTGTTCTTTCAAGTTCATGGCCGCCGTGATTTCAGAGCAGCCAAGTTAAACGAATTGCCCGGATTGTCAAAACCGCCGCTGAATCAGGGCGCGGAGTTTGTTTGTCCGCGCGCGGCTTGCAAAATCGCATCGGCGAGCTGCGGCGGCGTCCACTGGTTGCCGTCCAACTGGCGGAAAATATTTCCGTGCGGGTCGAGCACGACGGTCCGCAAATTGTGGGACATGATATTGCCGCCCTCGCGCATGATCATCAGGTCGAGTTGCGGCGCAAGATGGGCGAGCGTGTTCGTGGGCGCGGCGGCGAACAGCCAGCGGTTCGCGTCAGCGCCGCGAAAATAATTTGCGTAGCTCGCCAACATTTCGGGCGTGTCAAATCCGGGGTCGAATGAGATTGAAAGCAACTGCCAGTTGGCCGGCGCGTTGGATGTCGCCAGAATCAAATTCCGCGCCTCCGAAAAGTTTTTGCTCATGCGCGGACAATAATCCGGCAGCGGGCAGCGTGAATAAAAAAAGGAGAGCGCCACGGCTTTTCCGCGAAAGTCGGACAAATGGATTTTGCTTCCATCCTCGGCCACTAATTCACAATCCGGCAGTAAATCGCCCGGCTTGAGTTCCGCCGTTGGAACGTGAAAGACAAACGTGTTGTTGGTGACGTCCTCAATTTGATGCGCGACGAAATGAACATCTTCAATCCAGGATTCTTTCTCGCCAACGTCCAGTTTGAAGGTGATTTGGTCTGATGGCGAAATGCCGTCGAGTTCGTTGGTGTCCTTGACGTTGAATTCCATGGTCATCGCGGACATATAACCGGCAATGGCTCCGTGCTGGATGTTGGCTTTGCGCCGGTCTTCCGCGATTTGACGGACAACGCCGCGCGCGTCATAAATTTTCACACTTGTCTGACCACCATCCGGCGCGGCTTCAAGCCTGTAACTGGCCATGAAGACAAAAATGCGAATGAAGAAAAAATTCGGGCGGTTCATGAAATTATTTTCGCAGATTTTTTATTTCCTCGACGCCGGCGGCGGCCGTGTTTTCATTCAATCCATCGAAGAAGCCGCACAGCTTGCCGTGCGAATCCACCAGCGCGATGCGCTCGGTGTGGGCAAAATTGCCGGGCATGTAATTGAACGGGTCATTCAAATCCTGCGCGAGAAAGCTGTTGCCGATCAAATCATACAGCGTGGTTTTGTCGCCGGTCAGCAACAGCCAGCGGTTCGTGTCCGCGCCGAAACGCTCGCCGTATTTTGCCAGCGCGTCAACCGTGTCGTCGCGCGGATCAACCGTGAGCGAGACGAGTTTTACGTCCGGCTGGTTCGTCGTGAGCTGCTGGATTTGCGCCATGCACTGGTTGACGACGGGACACGTCAGCGAGCAACTGGTGTAAAGAAAATCCACCACCAGGATTTTACCGTCGAGTTCGGGCCGCGACACGTTTCGGCCCGTGCGGTCGGTGAGCGAGAAGTTGATCAACTGTCGCGGATGGTCGGGCGAGATGAGGCGCGGCGGGGAATTTTCCGCCGCCGCGCCCGTCTCTTTTTCACGGCTGTTCAACATGAAGATCAGCAGAAAAAAGCCGGCTCCAAAAACCAGCGACAGGATGACGGCGGCATAAAAAAACAACCGCTCGTCATCGCGTGGTTTGGAACCGGCTTGGTTGGACACGCCGTTACTTTTTCAGTTTTGCCTCGGCGTCGGCGAGTTTTTTCAGGTATTTTTTCGGGGTTTTGTCGAACGTCGCCTTTTCATCCTTGTCGCACACCTCGATTGTTTGGCCTTGATACACGAAGACGCAAGGCTCGCCCATGTCGCCGAATTTCATGTCGCAAACCAGGCAGGTTTTGAGCGGATACGGTTTCGCCGGGGCGTTGGTGGATTCGTCAGCGCGCACTGACGGCGGGATGGCGAAGCAGGTTGCGACGAGAAAAGTTGCGATGAGGAATTTTAATTTTTTCATGTTGAGTTTTGGTCGAGGTGGCTGTCAAAACATGTAGCTGATGCTGACCTTGAACAGCACCGGCGCGGCCAGTTGGTTGCCGGTGAAGTTTTGAAACACGGGAAATTCCGCGTCCGCGTAAATTTTCACGGGATGGATATGGAATTCAACTCCCGGCGAAAGCAGCAGGCGTTCGTAGCCGGAATTGTCAGGATTGGCGTTCGCATCGCCGTCGCTGCTGCGATACGAAAAAATCGCCTGCGCCACCGGCGAAATCCGCACGCGACCGAGCGCGAAGCCTTTGTAATCAATTCCCGCCGCCGTGTCGAGTTCCACGCCCGGACGATATTCAGCCTGCGTCAACACCGGCACGTCCAGCAACCCTTGCGCGAACCAGTCCCACTTTTCATCCTTGGTGATGTTGCCGCGATAAAAACCGCCGAGCAAAACATCCGTGCTGCCCGTGCCCAGCTCCGAGTCGCGGTCAACATCGCCATAGGCATTTTCGTGCGTCCAATCGCCCGTGGGCAGTTTCAGGCCGAACGTCACGCCGGCGGACTGGTCCGCAAAAAATCCCGTGTAAATGCCTTCCAGCCGGAGGTCGCCCAGCGCAGCCCAGTTCACAGTGGCAGTCTGGTTGCCAAAGTTGGGCAGGCTTGGATTTTGATTGGCCGAGACGGTGGTGAATTTACGGTAGTCATAAGGCAATTCAAACTGGACACCCCAGCTTGAATTGAACATGTATTGCAGGCCAACCGTAAGGAAATCCGTTTCAATCTCCTTGTCACCATTGTTTGCCGCCGGTGCGCGCGAGGTTCCGCTCCAGTTGCGATTTTGATCCTGGTAATCATATTGCAAATAAGCCATGCCGCCCTGCCCGTTTGGAAACATCGAACTCGTCGCCACGTCAAACACGCCGCACCCGCACGCGCAGGCGTGAACCAAGCCCGGCGCGAGCATTCCCGCCAACAAACCGCCGCTGATTTTTACCGCTGAATTAAATTTATTTTTCATGTTCAAATTACAAAATTGCGAGGACGCGCAACGGCGCCCTCAAGGTTAAAGGGAAATTATTTCGCCCGCGCCAACAGGACGCGGGCAACCAAACTGCGATTGAATCAAACGAAGAATGCGCGCGGCGGCGGCAGCAACGGCTTTTGGGCGAAAATTTTTGCGGCGGAATTTTCCAGCGGCAAAAGACAAAATTGCGACGGTGAAATTAAAATTATTTTTTCAGTCAGCGGCGGAAATTCCAGTTTTTGCGATTGAAATGAAAATTCCGTTTTCCCTTCCGATTTTTTCCCGGCGGCAATCGCCTTGCACAAACAGCAAGGATGCCGGCCGTCGAAAGTTTTTGTCACCGCGTCATGAAATGAACTCGACTGAAGATTGTCCGCGAGCATCGCCGTCCACGCGACGGATTGCAGCAGTGCCCAATGCGCGCCCAGCATCGCCACGAGCGCAAGGACGAGAAAAATTTTACCACGCCGAACGAACACAGAACCAAGTTAGTGAAAAATTTCACAAAGTCAACGCAAAAAGGCTTGTCGCGCGAAGAACGCAAAAATTAAAAACTTTTTCCCTTCGCTGCCTTCGCGTCCTTCGCGCGATATCCTATTTTTCCGAAATCCAAACCAAAGTTCCGCCCGGCAATAAGTCAAAAAGCGGTATCAAATCCGCGTCGGCGAGATGGATGCAGCCGTGCGATGCGGGCCGGCCGAGGGATTTTTGATCCGCCGTGCCGTGGATGTAAACGTAACGCGCGTGCGTGTCTACGTTGACCTCGCCGTTGAAACCTTGGTTGACGCCGGGTTCAAGGCCTTCGAGCCACAAAATACGCGTGGTGATTTTGGCGTCCGCGAATTCCGGCTGCGACGTGTGGCCGATGATTTTGCGTGATTTGAAAACCGTTCCCGCCGGTTCGCCCGCGCCGATTTTTTCCGCGATGCGATGCAATCCAAGCGGCGTGCGGTTCGAGCCTTCCGCCTGCCCGATGCCGAAACGGGAAGTGGAGCAGGGAAATTTTTTTACGAATTTGTTTTGCTCAAAAAGCGAAGCGGTTTGCTCGGCGATGCTGACGAAGAGAACAAATTGAGTCGGTGCAACATTTTGTTGCTTGCAGGCTTCATAAAAACCAAGTGGCAATTTCATTTTAGTTTGTAAGTCAAAAGCCAGTAATACTGCAAATCTGTCCAGCAAATTTCGACTGCCGAATCGCCAATAATTTTTCTAGCTTCTTTTTCGTCAGGAAAATTTTTGAGAACTTCATATTCATTTCCGTTTTCGAGTTTCCTCAATTGATAAGTGTTGCCTTCGCCGTCCGTTTTGCTGATAGGCGTGTTGCTGCCGGGAACGAATCTGTTATCCATGAAAACCATCAACGCTCCGGAAGGAAATTGCCGATGAAACTGAAATAGGAAATTTTTAATTTCTGATTTTCGCAAATGCGACCACCAAGCTGCGGCAAGTCCAGATTTGAAGTTCTTTTGCGGGAATGACAAATTAAAGGCGTCGGCTTTCTGAAAACTGACTTTGCAGCCGTATTTTTTGGCGCGAGCAATTTGGAGAACCTCTTCGTTGAAGTCAGTCGCTGTGATTGATTTTGCGGTTTGTGAAATAACTTGAGTCCAGTAACCCGTGCCGCAAGCAACTTCAAAAACTTCATGTCCAGCGCAAGTTATTTGAAAAAGTTCCTTCAGTTTTTCCAAATCATTTTGGCGTTCGGGCTTTTCGTAAATTCGTTCGTATTCGTTAGCCCGTTTTGCGTAGTAATCAATTAGCGAAGCATTGTTCGACACAATTTTATTTCAATTTCTTCACAAGCACTTTGGAATTTCTGCCGCTTTGCTCGTATTTTTCGCGGCGCGCGGGCGGCAGATCGTCGGGCGTGCCTTCGCCGAAGCCGCCTTTGGATTGAAAATAAGTAAACGCTTGCGTCGAGAGCGTGAGGAGTTCGTTCAAATTCAATTCGCGCGCCTTGTTTTCCACAAATTGAATCAGCTTGCGCCCGATGCCTTGGTTTTCGTGCGACGGGTTGACGTAAAGGCACGCGAGTTCGCCTTTTTTCTGCTCGGGATAAACGTGCAGCGCAACGCACGCGACGGGATTTTTATCAATCTCAAAAATAAAATAATCGGCGAGACTTTTTTCAATCACCGCGCGCGTGCGTTTCACCAGTTCGTCGGATTCGACGGCCTGCTTGGTCAAAATCTGGATCGCGCGAATGTCCTTTTTCTTCGCGGGGCGGATTTGCTGATACTCGTTCGCGTAAATCAACGTGCCGATGCCGTCGTTGGAAAAAACCTCCGCGAGCAGGCCTTCGTCCACGCGGCCGTTGATGACGTGGACGCGCGGCACGCCGCTTTTGCACGCGGCGGCGGCGTACTGCGCCTTTGACAACAGTTCCGGCGCGAAACCGGCGCTGTTCGTCTGCAACAATTTTTCCAGTTCGGACAAAAGCATTTGCCGGATGAGCTGGCCTTTGTAGATCAATCCGTCCTGCGACGTGATGAAAATCAATTTGATCGCCTTGAGCGCATCGGCCACGGCAACCGCGACGCCGTCGGAATTAACACGATAAGTTTTGCCATCGCCATCGAAACCGAGCGGCGGAATCACGGGCACGACGTCTTGCACGAGCAGCGTCTGCAGCAGCGCCGTGTCCACGCGCTCGACTTTGCCGGTGAACTGATGATCCACGCCGCCGATGATGCCCATCGGATGCGCGATGATGACATTTGTGCTCGCGGCGCGCAGGTCGTTGGCCGAAAGGCCTTCGAGGATTTCGTGCGTGAGCCGGTTCGCGGCGTTGAGCGCGAGTTTGAGCGTGGCCGCGTCCGTGATGCCCGCGCCGTCAAAATCCGAGGCGGAAATTTTTTGTTCGTCCGCGAGCGATTTGATTTGCGCCGACGCGCCGTGGACGAGCACGACGCGGATGTTCAGCGAGCGCAGCACCGCGACGTCGAGCAGCAACGTGGCGAAATTTTCGTCGGTGACGATCGCGCCGTCAATCGCGAGGATGAACGTCTTCTCGCGGAATTGCGGAATGTATTGCAGGATGCCCCGCAGGTCGGTCAGTTTCACTTTGACTTGATGATTGTTTTCAGCGGGGAATAAGTAATCGGTTTTTGCCGCGATTCAATAACAATTATTTAATCCGGCTTTTGCGGTTCAATTCGTTTCAATCGCGCATCGCTTGGGAACAATTTCTTTTGTGCTTCCAATAATTTGTTGCAATCTGTGCAATGTTTTCCATTTTTAATTTTCGCATCAGCTAAAAGTTTGGTTCCGGGGCCATTACAAATTTCGACCCATTTCAAAGTTTCGGGCGAAACAAAAACAACCAGCAAGAGTTCGGGAATGCTTGAGAATTCAATTCCTTTGCTTCGAGAACGCAGTTTGACTTCAACTTTTCTTCCTCGTTTATCTTCTGCTTCTGCGTCAACTATAGCTTCCGTTGCGTCGTGCCCTTTTTCTTGTTTGACATTTAAGTCAACGCCATAAAAAATTTTAGCAATCAATTCTCCAACGTCTCCGAGAAAACGGCCATCGGGACTAAATTCACGATTCACTCCCCAATTTTTCGCTGCTTCTTTTAATTTGCTGATTTCATTTTTGACCGACTGAAGTCTGAATTGTAATTCAGAAGGCAATTCGCATTGAGCAAGTGCTTCAAATCGTTTCATAAACTTGCTTCAAGACTTTTAAGCTCCGCTCATTTTCCTCCGGCGTGCCGACGGAAATGCGGATCCATTCCGGCAATTGATAGCCGCCCATCGGACGAACGATCACACCTTGTTTTTGCATCGCCTCAAAAACTTTCTGTCCTTCGCCGACGCGGACCAAAATGAAATTTGCAAACGACGGGACGAATTCTAGTTTCAAGTCGCGGAACTCACGTTGGAAAAAATCCAGCCCGGCGAAATTATTTTCACGCGTTTTGCGGACGTGTTCGTCGTCGTCCAGCGCGGCGAGCGCGGCGGCTTGCGCGAGGGAATTGATGTTGAACGGCTGGCGCGTTTTTTCGAGCGCAGAAATAAATTCAGGATTCCCGATGCCGTAGCCGATGCGCAGACCGGCGAAGCCGTAAATTTTTGAAAACGTCCGCATCAAAATCAGATTTTTGCGGACACCGAGACGAATCAGCGGAACCAAGTCCACCGCGTCGTCCAGAAATTCAATGTAAGCCTCGTCCATCACGAGCAGCACGTCGTCGGGAACTTCATTGACGAATTGAACCACTTCCTCTCGCGGCGCAAGCGTGCCGGTCGGGTTGTTCGGGTTCGCGACAAAAACAATTCGCGTTTTTGGCGTGATGGCTTTGAGCATCGCGGTCAAATCGTGGCCGTGATCCTTCGCGGGAACGACGATGACATTCGCGCCGAACATTTTGGCGACGATGGGATAAATTGCGAAACAGAATTGCGAAACCACAACGTCGTCGCCGGGAGCGAGCAATGCGTGCGAGACAAATTCGATGATTTCGTTCGAGCCGTTGCCGAAAATCAGATTCGCCGGTTCGACACCAAGTTTGGCCGCGAGTTTTTGTTTCAGATAAAAAACGTTGCCGTCGGGATACAAATTGAGATTCGCCAGGACTTTTTGCATCGCGGCAATTGCGAGTGGCGACGGGCCGAACGGATTTTCGTTCGACGCGACTTTGATGATCGAGTCGGCGGGCAGGTTCAACTCGCGCGCGACTTCTTCAATCGGGCGACCGGGCTGATAGACCGGCAACGTTTTTAAAAATGGAGAAAGTGGCAGCTTCATTTGCAATCAGAGCGAATCAATTATTTTTTTTACGTTGATGTGTTTGGCGACGATGTCGCGGATGAGGGAAATTTTTTTGGCATCGTTTGGGCGGGTCTTGACGGTGAGGTTGTGGACTTTGGAGGCGACCTGGTAGCTGTCGGCTTGCGCGAGCAGCACGGGGATTGGCATGGTTTGCAGGGCCTTTAGCACGCTGTCGCCAGGGCGGAGGCCGCCGGTCAAAACAATGCCGGCCATGTTGTCGGGGCTGCCGGGAATCGTCGTCGCACCGGCGGCGAGCAGGATGTCTTCACGGTCGCCGGGTGTGATTAGTAAAACGCCGCGCTTGAAAAATTGCATGGCGTTCTGCGCGCCCATCGCGCCGACGACGACGTCATCCACGGGCGTGTGCAGCGTGGGCGGCTCGTTGAGCAGTTCGGCGCGCAATTCTTCGCGGATCAAATCCACGGTGGGGTTGGACAGCAGTTGTTCGTGCGGCAAAACCCCGAGCAGATCCAGGCCCTTGCGTTTCAGCCCGCTGCGGACGAACCGGGTGATCTCCGGAATTTTTTCCTCGGTGACTTTGTTGATGATGACGCCGATGATCTCGACGCCCTCTTTTTCAAAGAGCGCCTGGTTCAGCGAAACTTCGTCAATCGGCTTGCCGATGCCGCCCTGGGAAACGATGATGACCTTCGCGCCGAGGATTTTAGCGACCTGCGCGTTGGACAGATCGAACACCGAGCCGACGCCGGCGTGGCCGCTGCCTTCGCACAGGACAAAATCTTTTTCCCACGCGACGCGGTCGAAGGAATCCCGGATTTTTTTTACGAGCACTTCGTTGTTCGCTGACTGGAGGTATTTGCGTGTGAAGGCCGGCTCGACGGCGATGGGACTCATATCCACAAGCGGACAATTGAGCCGAAAGACCGCGTCCATCAGCACGGAATCCTCGTCAATCTTCTGCTCCTCGATCTCGACGAAGCGCTGGCCGACGGGCTTGATGTAGCCGATGCGCGGAAAATGTTTTTGCAGCGCGGCGATGAGGCCGAGCGACGTGGTGGTCTTGCCGTCGTTTTGCCGCGTGGCGGCGATGAAAACTCTGGGCGTGGAATCGTTCATTCGTTGAATTGTTGAATCGTGAACCGGTTTGACAATTCAACGAATTTATTCCCCCGGCAATTTCGCGTCCGCGCCCGGATACAATTTTTGATAATCGGTGGACTGCACCGCGACGATGGCCGCGACGCCCAGGATGTCGTGCGCGGTCGAGCCGCGCGAACAATCGGCGGCGGGCCGGTTGAGGCCGAGCAGAATCTGGCCGTAGGAATTCGCGTGGCCGACGAGGCTGACGAGTTTGCTGGCGATGTTTCCGGAGTTGAGGTCGGGAAAAATCAGCACGTTCGCGCGCCCGGCGACCTGGCTGTCGTGCAATTTGCGCGAAGCGACTTCGGGGATGAGCGCGGCGTCCACCTGCAATTCGCCGTCGAAGTCCGCCTCCAAAAGCAGCTTGGCCGCCGTGCGCCGGGCCTGCGCGGTGGCGGCCTGAACTTTGCCGACGGACGGATGGCCGGCGCTGCCCTTCGTCGAAAATGACAGCAGCGCGACGCGCGGCCGGATGCCGAGCAGATGCCGCGCGAGCCGCGCCGTTGAAACGGCGATGTCCGCAAGCTGCTCCACGTTCGGGTCGGGAATCACGGCGCAATCCGCCATGAACAGCACGCCTTTTTCGCCGATGCGCGTGTCCTCGACTTCCATGACCATGCAGCTTGACGCCGTGTGGATGTCCGGCGCGACCTTGATGATCTGAAACAGCGGGCGCAACAGGCTGCTCGTGATGTGCGACGCGCCGGAAACCACGCCGTCGGCCTGGTGCATCGCCAGCATCATCGTGCCGAAATAATTCGGCTGGAGCATCGCCTCGCGCGCCTCGGTCTGGCGCAGGCCTTTTTCGCGGCGCAATTTGTAAAACCGGGTGGCGAAATTTTCCGCATCCTCGCTGGCGGCGGGATTGATGATGCGGATGCCTTCGAGCGGAATTTTCAGCGCGGCGGCAACTTCCTTCACCTTGGCCTCGTCGCCGAGCACGACGGGCGCGCCAAGCCGCAGCGCATAAAATTGCCGCGCGGCCTGCAGGATGCGCGGCTCGTCGCCCTCGGGAAACACGACGCGCTTGGGATGCCGCTGCAATTTTTCAATGACATTGCCGATGAAACGCATGGGCGTAGATTAGCCGCGAACGGCGAAATCGCCAAATCAATTTGCCGGCGGGCGCGCATTGACTTGGACGAAAACGGCGGCTACGCTCCTCATTTCAATGCTCGATACGATTGAAAAACTTTTAATCTTGCAGGATCGCGACCGGAAAATTCTCCGCGTCACCCAGGAACTCGCCTACATCGGCCCCGAACGCGAAACGCTCCGCGCCCGCGCCATCGCCACCCAAGCGCAGCTCGAAGCCGCCAAGACGCGCGTGAAGCAGATCGAGTCCGAACGCAAACAGCGCGACCTTGAAATCGAGGCCAAGAAGTCGCAGATCGAAAAATACCTGAACCAGCAGTTGCAGACGCGCAAGAACGAGGAATACAAGGCGCTGACCCATGAAATCGAAATGGCGAAGGGAGTCATTTTCAAAATCGAGGACGCGGAAATCGTCCTGATGGAACAGGCCGAGGCCGCGCAAAAGGAAGTCGTCCGCGCGACGGCGGAGGCCGCCGCCGCGAAAAAACTGGTGGATGACCAGATCGGCCAGTTGAACCAGCGCGAGGAAAATTTGAAGCAGGAACTGGGCGGGCTGCAAACCGGGCGCGCGGAAATCGCGGCGGTCGTGGATGAATCCGCGCGCAACCGTTACGAGCGCCTGTTCAAGAGCAAGGGTGAAAACGTCGTCGTCGGCGTGGAACACGGCGTGTGCGGCGGCTGCCACATGAAGCTGCCGCCGCAAACCCTGGTGAGCTGCAAATCGCAGCAGGACATCGTGGCGTGCAACAGTTGCGGGCGGATTCTTTATTACACGCGCGACATGGTCATGGCCGGGGCGGATTAGGAGGCGAAAGATTTTTTCGTTTGGCTGTTGCCGAAGCCTTGCCGGAGGCGTAGCTTGAATCAGTGACTTTCCAAGACCTGATTTCAGTTTCCGGCATTTCTCTGAAATGCAATGCATGACGTTATGACAAACCATTCTGATCCCACCGCAGCAGCAGGCCAGACCAACAATATGGCCTGGAAAAAAATTGTGGCGCGCTACCAGAAGCCGTCCGTCGGGCGCGGCGTCTGGCAGATCGTCAACACGATTGTCCCCTATCTCGCGCTCTGGTATCTGATGTATTTGAGCCTGTCAGTGTCGTGGTGGCTGGCCGTGCCGCTGGCGGTGGTGGCGGGTGCATTTCTGGTGCGGACGTTCATCATTTTTCACGATTGCGGGCACGGCTCGTTTTTCAAATCGGATGTCGCCAACCACACTTTGGGCGCGATCACGGGCGTGCTGACCTTCACGCCGTTTTATCATTGGCGCTGGGAACACGCGATTCATCACTCAAGTTCCGGCGATCTGGACCGGCGCGGCACGGGCGATGTGTGGACGCTGACGGTGCAGGAATACTTGGAGGCGTCGCGCTGGAAAAAATTCGCGTATCGGCTGGCGCGCAACCCAATCATGCTTTTTGTGCTGGCACCGATTTTTTTGTTCGTGGTGAAGCAGCGTTTCCCCTCGCTCAAGGCGCCGACGCGCGAACGCTACTCGGTTTATTGGACGAATCTAGGCCTCGGCACCATCGCGGCGGGTTTGATCTGGCTGTTCGGCCTCAAAGCTTATTTGATTTTGCAATTGATTATTTTGATGGTGGCCGGCTCGACGGGCGTGTGGCTGTTTTATGTGCAGCATCAATTCGAGGACGTCTACTGGGAGCGTGGCGAGGATTGGGATTACGCCTCGGCGGCGTTGCAGGGCAGCTCCTTTTACAAGCTGCCCAAGGTGCTGCAATGGTTTTCCGGCAACATCGGCTACCATCACATCCATCATTTGAGTCCGCGCATTCCGAATTATCATCTTGAAAAATGCCACAAAGCCGAGCCGCTGTTTCAGACCGTGAAGCCAATCACGCTGCTCAAGAGCTTCAAATCTTTCACCTTCCGGCTTTTTGACGAGCAAAAACGCAAGCTCGTCGGCTACCGCCATCTGCGGACGTTGAAAAAAGCCGCCGCCAAAACTCCGCGCTGACCGGCACCCTGCCCGTCCGCTGGCATTTTCCACGGAGAAAGAGTTGCCTTTCCGCGAGGGCGGAATAGCTTATGCACATTATGGAACCAACCATCGCCCAAAAATTTCCTGTCGTTCAAAAAGTTGAGCCCGGCACTTACTATTGGTGCGCGTGCGGCCAGTCCAACAGCCAGCCGTTTTGCGACGGCGCGCACAAGGGCAGCGGATTCGCGCCGTTGAAGATGGAAATCAAGGAAGCCAGGACGGTCGCCTGGTGCGGATGCAAGCATTCCAAGAACGCGCCGTTCTGCGACGGCAGCCATTCGACACTGACTTGAACCGTTGAATCGTTGAATCAAGAAGCAGTTCAATAATTCAACAAACCTTCACGCTTCTTTTTTGCGGAAGACACCCTCAGTGTCGGCCAGGTTCATGACCGACAAATCCAGTCCGCCGTCGGGATTGCGCTTGTGCGCGGCGACCATCTGCTTGGCGATGCGCTTGACGGCGGTTGGGATAAAATATTTCACCACGCCCACGCCCGTTTGCGCCTTGAAGATGACGATGAGGATGCAGTTTTCATCCACGTTGGCGGCGAGCACGCTGGTTTTTTCGCCCTGCTGGTAAATGCTGTTGAAATTCGGTTCGTTGACGAGGCCGGCGATCGTCTGGTTGGCCATGAATGCGCCGGACGCCAGCGCGCCGATGGTTGTCAGGTCGAAATCCCCCGCGTCGCCGGCGTGCGTGATGAGAAAACCGCCCTTGTCAATGATCAGCGCCACCATCGCGTCGGCCTTGGCGATGAAGTCACGGAGGGTCTTGTCCAAGTGGCGGATGTCCTCCTCGATTAGCTGGGGCAAGGTGGCCATGTCATGCGTATTGCGGAACGCTCTGGTTGACGAATTTTTGCAGGAGCAGGCGTGTGATCATGTTCAAGCTCTCGAAGACGCCCTCGCACTTGTGCGCGGTCGCGCTGAAGGACGGCACCTGCGTGTCGCGGTTGTTGAGCAGGAAATCCAGATACTCGACCGGCGCGGCGTTCGGCAAATCACGTTTGTTGTATTGCAACACATACGGAATCTCCGCGAAATTCTGCTTGAGCGAACTCAAATTGTCCATGAGGTTCTGGAAGCTCTCCACGTTCTCCTGCATTTTTTCGTATTGCGAATCGGCGACGAACACGATGCCGTCCACGCCGCGCAAGACAAGTTGCCGCGTGGTGTTGTAAATCACCTGGCCGGGCACGGTGTAAAGCTGGAACTTCGTTTTGAAACCCTTGATCGTCATCGCCTCGATCGGCAAAAAGTCGAAGAACAGCGTGCGGTCGGAACTCGTCGCGAGCGACACGAGCTTGCCCTTGTTGCCGGCGGTGGTCTGGACGTGGTCGTGAACCTGCACGAGGTTGGTCGTCTTGCCGCCCATTGCCGGGCCGTAATAGACGATCTTGACCTGCAGTTCCTTCGTAGCTTGGTTGATGATGGCCATAATTTTTTATTGTTGTTTTTTGCGGTCGAGCTGCGTCGCGAGCGCGGCGAGCTGCGCAGTGGGCATCTGCTCGCCCGCGCGCCCGAACGCGGCGAAATAAACCGAGTTCACGCGGAAAATTTTCCACGGCACGTTGCCGACGGTGAAACTCACGTTGTTCAGCGAACCCATGCGCAGTTCGCGCGTGCTCTGGCCGAGCCGGTCAAAAATCTGCGGCAGAAACGCGGCGAGCGTGTCGGCGTTCAAATCCGCCGGCACCTGGCTGGCCACGCGCAATCCGTCCGGCAACGCCACGACCGCGCCGGCCACGCCGGGCAGCGCGGCAGTGCGTTCGACAATTTCCTTCGGCGTCGCGTAACGGCTGGTAAAATCGGTCGCAGGTAGTTGCGCGCGTTTGTATTCTGTCTCGTCCAGCTTCGGCACTTCGCCGTTTTCGCCCCAGACGTAGAAATTCGTGTCGGCGATTTTTTTGTCCAACGGCTTCATCGACGGCGCGGCATCGGGCAACGGCAGCGCGGGCGACGCCACCGGTGCCGGCTGCGGCTGCGGAAAACCAAAGAACAAATCCGGGATTTCCTGCGGCGCGGAAACTTTCTGCTGCATACGCGGCACGGTCTTCTGCCGCGCAAAAAACAGCGGCGCGACAATCTTCAGCGGCAGTTCCACCTCGGTGTTGTCATGCACCGAAACCGGCATCGGCGTGGGGCGCACCAGCGAACGCAAAAATTTCCAGGTGAACACCACGCGCCCGCGTTTCAAGGCCGGCTCCACCAAGTTCGCCGGCAGGGCGACCTGCGTGCTGGCCGTGCTCGCCTGCGCGATTTCCTGTTTCAAACCGTCCGGCCAGTTTTCCGTGACTGCGGACAGCGGCACGAGAATCGGCTTGTCCGCCGGCCCGGGCGGAACTTGCGGAATTTGCGGCGCGGCGTTGAGCGCCGGGATTGAAACCGGCGCGGTCCGATCCGAAAATACCGGCAGCAGCGGAGCAGCGTGGCCATTGCCGTTGCCATGTCCATTTCCATTTCCGTTGGTGTGACCGTGACCATTTCCGTTTTCGTTGTTCTTGCCGTTAAGCGGAATCAAATTATTCGCGATGGGCGCGGACGCGGGCGTGACCGAGCGCGGCACGAATGCGGGCGGTGGCGGCGCGACGGGCGGATGCTCGGCGGCGGCGGCGACCGGCTGGTTGATGCGCGACATCGGCGGTGGAGTCGCCGTCGCCGGTTTGACTGGTTGACTCGTAAATGTCACTCCCCGTCCGTGTGCTTCAAATGGCCCGGTGATGTCGTCGGTGACATCCAGTTGTTTCTTCGCGGCGCGACGCGCGAGCAGAGCGGGGTTGAGCCGCGCGAGAATTTCGCTCAAAGGCAGGTTGACCGGCCGGGCATCAAACTCGCCGCCGGAATTCACAAACAAACCGGGCGCGGCGAGGCGCAGTTCACCGAAGGAAATTTTCACCGAGCCGGTCGCAAGCTGGCCGAGGATTTTTTCCACCGGCATAATGATCATCGAGCCGGGCGGAGGCGTCTGCATGATTTTGGCGCGCAGTTCCATCGGCAGCGTGGCGAGCACGGAATGCAGCGGCAACTCCAGTTCGTTGGGATTCTCGCTGCGCGCGGGCGGCGGCGTGGCGACGGGTGCCGGCGCGGCGGCCGGACTTGAATTGTCGGTCTTGGCCGGCGCGGCGACAGCGGTGGCGGCGGGCAGCGGCAAGTAGTGAACCACCTCGTCGCTATCCCGATCAAAGCGACGGAGGAGGCCACGCAACAGCCCGGTAAATTTGGATGTGACTATGTTTGACATCGTGCTTAATGTTTTTTTTCCGCTGCCAGCCAGCGGGCAAAACGATTTCAGCAGGAAGTGCGCCACGATGCGGCTGGCGGCGGAACATGCGGCAATTTCCCCTGCCCCGCCAAAAATTTTGTCTCACGGTTGGACTGATGTGTCCGGCGGTTGTCCACAATGCGGCAAACGGAACTGGCCGGCGCTGAAATTGCCTTGTTTTTGGAATAATGTGCGATTGGCACTTTTCGCGCTTGAGTTTAGGCGGCGGCGCGGTTAGCGGTTAAGTTATCGGAATGGAGACACAGCAAAAAATTTTAATTTTGGACGACGACACGGACTGGCTCGAATTGAGCCGGGAGCTGTTGTCGCAGCTTCCCTCGCGGCCGGAGGTTCGCACCGCCAGCACCAGCAGGCGCGCGCTGGCCCTGCTCGAAGCCGAGCCGTTCCGCCTGCTGATCTGCGATCTGAAAATGCCGCGCATGGACGGCTTGCAAGTGCTCGCGATTGTCCGCCGCCGGTTTCCTGAATTGCGCACCATCGTCTTGAGCGGGCTGGAGGACGAGGAATTTCGCTCGCGCGCCTACGCGCTGGGCGTGGATTTGTTCTGGCTCAAGTCCGACATGCAGCATCACGGAAAAATGTTCGCCGAATGTCTCGAATCGCTGCTCGGCAGCGACCACGACACCGGCTTTCGCGGCATCCAGAGCAAAAGCCTGATGGACATCATCCAGATGGAATGTCTCTCGCGCAATTCTGCCGTGCTGCGCATCACGCGCGGGCCGCTCGTGGGCAGACTGTGGTTGCAGGACGGCGAATTGATTGACGCCGAAGCTGAGGGCGCGCATGGCGAAACGGCGTTGCGCCGCATTCTCGCGTGGAAAGCCGGCACGTTTGAAAATTTGCCGGCGGAACCCAACCGCAAACGCACCATTCAAAAATCCGTGAACGCCCTGCTCCTCGAATCCGCGCAGGATCAGGATGAAAACACGAATCCAACCGATCCCGCCGCCATCGAACAGGCCGCGCACCGCAAAACCGTCTGGAAACTCGCGTTGCTCACCCGCGAAGGCGTGGACTTCGTCGTCGGCGTCCCGCCCGAAGGCGAGGGCGAACCGGAATCGCTCGGCCTGGGCGTCCAGCCCGCCGCGCCGCTGGCCAAATGGACACGCCGCGCCGCCGAAATCGCCCGCCGCCTCGGCGAAAAACTTGAGGCCGGGCCGGTCTCACACATTTCCGGCCAGAATCTGGAACGTCAAGTGCTGATGTTGCCTCGTGAAAACAAAGCGTTTCTCATCGGCTGGCCGACGGAAGCCGAAGGCCCTTTGATGGAAAAAAGCAAAAAACTGATCGCGTCATGGGATTCTTAAAAAAATTATTTGGCCGGTCGCGCGCGTCCGTGCAGCAGTTGCCTTCGGGCAGCCTGACCGTTGACCGCAACGGCGAAGTCATCACCTCGACCGTTTCGTCAGGCTATCCCAAAACGCTGCTGCGCGAAATCGGGCGCGCAGTCCTGCAACTGTTCCGCGAATCGCGCACGGCGCAGATGCCGCTCGGCGAAGTCAGCATCCACTACGCCAGCCTGCGCATCACCGCCCGCGAACTGCGCGGCGGCGCGATCATTTTCCTGTTCCCCCTGACGGCGCAAACGCCGACCAACTGACCACGCCTATGACACTCAAAGACATCAACCAACTGGTCACCCAGATCGAGACGCACATCGAATGCTGGAAACAGTTCAACCATTTCATCAACCTCGCCCGCGCGAAAAAATTCGGGCCGCCGGACGAAAATCATTTCCTCGAGATCAAAAGCATCATCGTGCAGGAGATCGAACTGATTTTCGCCTCCGTCGAGGTCGCCACGCCCTCGCGCGACGAAATCCACGCCCTCATCGGCAACGCGCCGTCGCTGCGCTATTTGAGCGAGATGAGCGAGGGCGCGCTGCGCGGCCTCGAAAGCCAGTGGCACAAAATCTACATCGGCTGGCACGCCATCCTCGGCCAGCTCAAGGTCAAGCAGCACGGCGAGGAAACCAAATCGTTCTGGGGCGCGAAGAAATAACCGCCCGGCCTTTCTCACCGCGCGTCGGCGATGGAGGTTTGCTTTTTTGCGCCGCGTCGGTGAAACTCCCGCCCCATTGACATGCTAAATTATTTTCAAATCCTGATTCTGGCGCTCATTCAAGGCGTCTGCGAACTCCTGCCCGTTTCCAGTTCCGCGCACGTCATCGTGGCGGAAAAACTCATGGGCTGGTTGAGCGGCAAACCAATAGACCCATCCAGCCCCGAAATGACGATGCTCCTCGTCATGCTGCACACCGGCACGATGTTCGCGGTGATTGTTTATTTCTGGAACGGCTGGAAGCGCGATTTTTTTGTCTCCCAGGCGCAATTTCAATGGTTCGCCATTCAAATCGTTCTCGCCACCGTCTGCACCGTCGTCGTGGGTTACGGGCTGAAAATCGTCATTGAAAAAGTTTTCATGCGCGGCGTCGAGCACGCGGAAATTGAAAATCTTTTTTCCAACCTGCCGCTGATCGCCGGCGCGCTGACCGCCGTCGGCGTTTTGATTATTTATGCCGGACTGCGTGAAAACAAAACGCCGCGCCATTCGGAATTCCAGCCGCAACATTCCATCTGGATCGGCCTCGTGCAGGGGCTTTGCCTGCCGTTCCGCGGCTTCTCGCGATCCGGTGCGACCATTTCCACGGGATTGATCCTCGGTCTGCCGAAACAAAAACTGGAGGAATTCAGCTTTGCGCTCGCCGTGGTTTTGACGCCGCCAATCATCGCGCAGGAAGCGCACCGCCTCGTCAAGGCGCACGCGTTGAGCGGGCAGGATTCCGTGCTGCACCTGTTCGTGCCGGGACTCGTCGGGATGGTTTTGAGCTTCGTCGCCGGTCTGCTGGCCTTGAAATGGCTGTCGCGCTGGCTCGAAGGCGGACGCTGGAAATTCTTCGGCTTCTATTGCCTCGCCGCCGCCGCCGGCGTGCTGCTGATTCACTTCAAGGTAAAGTAATCCGCCGCAGAAAAATTACTTCGCGTTCGGATCGGGAATGAAAATTTTCTTCCCGACAATCAGGCTGTTCGGATTCAAACCCGGATTTGCCTTGAGAATCTGGTCGCTCGTCACCTTCACACCCTGCGCGCGATACGCCTTGGCGATGGCCGAAATCGTGTCGCCAGAAGCTATCGGGTAATCATAACCTTTCTGCGGCCCGGCGTTGGTCGCTGTCGGATTGTCTTCGGTCGTCTTCGGAACAATGGGCGGCGATTTGTGGCCTGGCGCGGCGCTGATCTTGCCGAGCTTTTCAATTTGCTTCAGCACCAGGTCGTTGTCGTCCTGCCGTTTCTTGTCAATCTCCTGAACCTGCTCGGCGAGTTTTTTCAGGTCGTCGCGGCTCGCGGCATCGCTCACGGCGGGCGTGTTGACCTTGTCGGACAGGTCGGCGATTTCCTTTTCCAGCGCGTCAAGGCGTTTGCCCTGCGCGGCCTGCGCGTCAATCAAATCCTGCAGCTTGCCGTTGAGCTGGTCAATCTGCTGCTGCGTCGCCGCGTCCTGCGCGCGCGCGAGCGCCGCCGTGAAAACGAAAATAAAAAGCCAGAGCGAAATTTTTCTCATGCGCCGAAAATAAACCTCTGCGCGGCGGCGTCAAGATGAAGCGCCAAAAAATTATGCCGGCGGCAAACGCAGCGTCGAGTCCAGCGGCTGGATGTCCGCCAGTTCCTTCGCAGAATTGGCGCCGCCCAGTTCCGCCAGCCGTTCACCCGCCGGACGCACGCGCACCTGAAAACTGGACGCCGCATCGTTGAACGCAGAATTGGCGCGCTCAAGTCCGGCGCGGATTTTTTCAAAGTGCTCCGTGAATTTCACCACGCGCGCGTAAAATTCCTGCGCCGCCTCGGCGATCTTCTGCGCGTTCTCCGTCTGCGCGTGCTGCTGTCAGATCCTCTTATTTATTTCTCCGGTGCCTCATCTGGCACATCTGTATCTGCATCCGTTGCCAAAACATCTTCAAGCAATGCAGCGGTTTCGTCGGCGGGCAGTTCGGTCACCGTTTTTAATTTTCGCTTGATGGCTCGCGAACGTGTTGCCGCCGTATCAATAACATTGCTGGCCTCCTCCAATTTTTTTTGCACCTTCTCGATAACGCCGCCGAATTTTTCAAATTCCGTTTTGACTGCGCCGAGAACCCGCCAGACTTCACTGGAGCGTTTTTCAATTGCCAGTGTGCGGAAACCCATCTGCAAACTGTTCAACAAGGCAGCCAGCGTCGTTGGGCCGGCAATGATAACACGAAAGTCACGTTGCACCGCATCGGCCACGCCGGGCCGACGCAGGACTTCGGCATAAAGTCCCTCGGTGGGCAAAAACAGGATTCCAAAATCAGTTGTGTTCGGAATATCAATATATTTTTTTTGAATATCGGCGGCTTCCATTTTGATGCGTATCTCCAATTGCTTGGCCGCTTGTTCGACCGCCTCCACATCCGCACGCTCCGCGGCTTCGACCAAGCGTTCGTAATCTTCTTTTGGAAATTTTGCATCAATCGGCAGCCAAAGGGGCTTGCCCTCCTCACGTCCCGGTAATTTCAGGGCAAACTCGACGCGGTCGGCGCTACCAGATTTTGTTGAAACATTTTTTTCATATTGATCCGGGGTTAAAATTTGCTCCAACAAATTTCCCAATTGCATTTCACCCCAGGTTCCACGCGTCTTCACATTCGTCAGGACTTTTTTCAAATCGCCTACACCCGTGGCCAAAGTTTGCATGTCGCCCAAACCTTTATGCACTTGTTCCAGTCGTTCGCTTACCAATTTGAAAGATTCACCCAGCCGTTTATCCAAAGTTCCTTGAAGTTTTTCATCCACGGTTCTCCGCATCTCTTCCAGCTTTGCAGAATTGTCAGTCTGAATTTGCGTCAACTTGGCTTCCACCGCCCCTTTAAGCTCATCCAATTTCTTGTTCGTCTGCTCGGCCATTAAAGTCAGGGTGGCAGTCAACTCCGTGCGGGAATCTTTTAACGCCCCGCCTTGCTGTTGTCCCAGCGCATCGAGCTTGGTTTCCGTCGAGGATTTTAACGCTTCAAATTTAGTGTCGGTTTGTTCGATTAATTTGCCCAATGTCACTGTAAGCTCCTTGCTCAAGTCCTTCATTATACCGCCTTGCTGCTGGCTGAAAGTTTCCAGTTTGGATTCCGTGGCCGATTTCAACGCCTCGAATTTTTGCTCCAACGATTTGACCGTATCGGCCAGCCGTTGCGCTTGTTCGGTCCGACCTTGGGTGAGTTGTTGTTCAACGGTCTCACGAACACCATTCAATCCCTGCTGCATCTGTCCGGACAAATCCGCGAGCAAATCACCTTTCATCTTTGCCACTCGCTCCGCCATATCCACGTTGGCTTTTTGAAATTCAGCAGACAAATTGCCCTCAAGGTCATTGAGTGGCTTGAACAAATCAGTCGTGCCGCCGAGCGAACGAGCAATCAACCAAACAATGAGGGCGCCGAGTCCTCCACCAATGACGAACGCGATGGCGAGCTGGATTCCAAGTGGCATAGTTTTATTTGTAGCTGCGTCTCGGAAGAGAGTAGCCGTTTAATTTTATTCAGCCGCTTTCTACCGAAAGCAGCTACGGTTAAAAATGCGCGATGACTTCGATCTCCACGCCCGCGCCTTTCGGCAGGCCGGCGACTTGGATGGTCGAGCGCGCGGGAAAATTTTCCGTGAAATATTTCGCGTAAATTTCGTTCATGCCCGCGAAGTTCGCGAGATCGGTCAGGAACACGGTGCTTTTGACGACGTTGGCGAACGTCAGCTTTTGATCGTCCAAAATCGCTTTGACGTTTTCCAGCACGCGCTCGGTTTGCGCCTTGATGTCGCCGGCAATCAGATTGCCGTCTTTCGGGTCAATCGGAATTTGGCCGGCGCAGAACAGCAGGTCGCCAACGCGCACGGCGTGATTATACGGGCCGACGGCGGCAGGTGATTTTGCGGGTTTGATGATGGATTTGGTTGCCATAAATGCGACCGCCAGTGTTGCGCCTTTGAAACGCGAGGTCAAGAAATCCGCTTTGCTTTTCATTCGCCCGCTTTCAAGGAGATTGCTACTCTGCCCGGCCAAATTAAATGTCTGCTGAAAAAAACAAGCTGTCCGAGCAACTGAAAGCCGCCACCGAGATGCTTGAAAAAGCGGCGGCGAACCGTGCGCTGCTGGCGGAACTTTCCGTGGAGCAACGCACCCGCCTGCTGACGGCGGCGGGAAAAATTTACAGCCCGGATGTCGCCCAGCGCCGCCGGCTTGTGAAGGCCAGTTCAAAACAGCGCAAGGCCGAAAAAATCGCGCGCGACCAGTCCAAGCTGAACGCAACGGGCATCCGCAAACTGCGCCGCGAAAAAGTTTTTACCACGCCGAATGTTTTTCCGCCGAAAGATTTCGTGCAGGAGGAAATCAAAGACGACCCCGACTTCCGCGAAGTCGTCGAGCCGCAGAATTGTTACATCTGCAAAAAAGATTATTCGCGGATTCATCATTTTTACGACCAGCTTTGCCCGACGTGTGCGGAACTGAATTTTTTCAAGCGCACCGAGACGGCGGATTTGCGCGGGCGCGTCGCCCTGCTCACCGGCGGGCGCGTGAAGATTGGTTATCAAGCCGGAATAAAATTGCTGCGCGCCGGGGCGCATTTGATTGTCAGCACAAGATTCCCGCGCGACTCGGCGATGCGTTACGCGAGCGAACCGGATTTTGCGGAATGGAAAGATGGCCTAGAAATTTTCGGATTGGATTTGCGCCACACGCCGAGCGTCGAAGCCTTTTGCAAACATTTGCTCGCGACGCGCGATCGTCTCGATTTTATCATCAACAATGCGTGTCAGACCGTGCGGCGGCCACCGGATTTTTACGCGCACATGATGGAAGCGGAAAACGGGTCATTGCATGACTTGCCACCAGATACTGCGAAGTTGCTCGGTGCCTACGAAGGTTTGCGCGGTTATCATATTTTGCCCGAGGGAAATTCGAATTCTGTTTTGCTCGACGGAAAAATTTCCGAAGTCGCCGGACTGACACACGCGGCGGCATTGTCGCAAGTGCCATTGCTGCCCGAAGAACTTGCCGCGCAAAAAAGTTTGTTTCCCGAAGGCAAACTGGATCAGGATTTGCAACAAGTGGATTTGCGCGAAAAAAATTCCTGGCGTTTGCTCATGGCCGAAGTTCCGACCGTTGAACTGTTAGAAGTGCAATTGGTGAATGCCATCGCGCCGTTCATTTTGAACGCGCGTTTGAAGCCGCTGATGCTCCGTTCGCCCGAACGCGACAAGCACATCGTGAATGTTTCCGCCGTCGAGGGACAATTTTATCGCAAGTTCAAGACCACGCGGCATCCACACACAAACATGGCCAAGGCCGCGCTCAACATGATGACGCGCACCGCCGCCGCCGATTATCACGCCGACGGCATCCACATGAACGCCGTGGACACCGGCTGGGTGACGGACGAGGACCCGGCGCACATCGCGTCGCGCAAGGTGAAGGAGCATCGTTTCCATCCGCCGCTGGACATCGTGGACGGCGCGGCGCGAATTGTTGACCCGATCATCGCCGGCTTCAACACCGGCGAACACGTCTGGGGAAAATTCCTGAAGGACTACCGTGAGACGGATTGGTGAAATTATTTTTCGCAGCGAACGAAGGTCAAATCCGGTTCAGCGGGAAATGCCGGTCAATGAATTTGTAATCGCGGTCGTTCTCCAGAAAATTTACACCGTGCTGGATGACCGTGGCGGCAATCAGGCAATCAATGGAATTGCGGATGGTGATGCCGTCGCGGCGAAGTTCGCGGTAGATTGTCGCGCCCAGTTCAAACGTGGAGCGGTCATCTTCGAGGTAAATCAGTTTTTCAAACTGCCGCTTGACGGCGACCAGTTGTTTTTCGTCGCGGATGCCCTGCAAAACTTCTGCCAGCACAAAACCGCAGTAGCAAACCTCGTCGCCGTTCAGAAAACATTCCTCCAATTGCGCCACCTGCGGCGTTTCCCGCCCGGCGAAAAAATCAATGCAGACCGTGGAATCAACCAGCACTCTCATGGGAAGCGGCTGCGCCGCATTTTATTGAGGTCGCCCGTCCAGTTGATTTTTCCCTTGAGTGCGAGAAAACCCATTTGCTCCTTGCGGCGCACGAGTTCCTGCAAGGCGTGATGCACGAGCGCGCGACGGGTCTTCAAGCCGGTGGCCTTCAATCCCTGCCGCACCAAGGCTTCATCCATGACAATGTTCGTTCGTTTCATTCATACACACGATACGGCTGATGGATGTGTATTCAAGTTTTAATTGCCGGCGAAAACGTCTGGGGAAAATTTCTGAAGGATTACCGCGAGACGGATTGGTGAACGCGTGTCGGCTTGCCAATTAAATTACAAATCAGCTTCGGTCAGTCCGGCAATTTTCATCTGGTGTTTTAACAATCCGATTTTCAACGGCTGATTTCCGTGAACCGGAATCACGATGCGTTCCCGATGACCTTCCTTCGTGAAAATATGGTGACTGCCGGTGATGCGCTTGAGCAGCCAGCCGCGCTTTTGCAGGAGACGGATAAATTCTTTGCCGGAAATTTGCTTCATCACAAATGCGGAAAAGCCAGCTTGCCACCGCGAATCCGTTTTATACCGTCAATTCCATCACGCGGTCATTGGCGTTGGATTCCGTCACTTCGTCATCCACGGAGAGCCATAGTTCGATGGCTTGGCGCAGATTGGTTTTCAGTTCGTCGAGAGTTTCCGCTTGCGTGAGGCAACCGGGCAAAGCCGGCACCTCGGCCCAGAAGCCGCCTTCTGCCGCCGGATGAATGATGGCTTTCAATGTCATGCTCAAGCTATACCTCAATTCCCGCAACCACTCAAGGGCGCAAATCCGCAACGTGCGGGCTTAACACCGGCGAACACGTCTGGGGAAAATTTCTGAAGGACTACCGCGAGACGGATTGGTGACCGCTCGGATTAAAATTTAATTGCCAGACGGTAACAACTCAACGCGATAAAAGCGATGCGCATCAGAACCAAATGCATCTGTTGTGGAAGCTACACGCGAACGACAATTTCCTGCACGCGAACGGCGTTTGCCCACACGCGAACGGCAATTTCCTATCTGCGACGGAAGATTTCATGCAGGCGAACGGCGTTCGCCGACACGCGAAGGATGATTTCAGGCACGCAATCGCCGGTGGACGTCACGCGGCGGTAATTTGTCCGCTTGACTTCATTTCGCTTTCCCGCCGAAATGCGCGGATGATCACCCGAAGAGATTTCATCGTCGCCGCAGTTTCCATTGCCGTCACCGTCGCGGGCATCGCGCTCGCGCAGTCCGCCGGCAAACCGGTCATGCATTCGTGCGTCTTCAACTGGGCCGACCTCAAGGCGGTGCCGACCAAACAGGGCGAACGGCGCGCGGTGTTCGACGCGCCCACGCCCGCGCTCGCGGAACTGGAATGCCACATCACGACGCTCAATCCCGGCGAATCACCGCATCCGCCGCACCATCACGCGGCGGAGGAATTGATGATCATCAAGGAAGGCACGCTGGAGGCGATGCAAAACGGCGTGACGAACCTCGTGACGGCGGGCAGCCTCATCTTCGAGGCGTCCAACGAACCGCACGGCCTGCGCAACGTCGGCACAAACCGCGCAACGTATTTTGTGGTCAAGTTCGCCCCGCACGATCTGGCGGCGACGAAGTGAACGGCCGGACGATTTTTTCAAATCGTCTTCGAGTGCCGCCGTTCGCCGGCCGGCGCGAGCGTGTTGTCGAAACACATCGCGATGTTGCGGATGAAGAGCCGCCCGGAGTCGGTGATTTCAAGGCCGGTGGAATTTCGTTTTACGAGGCCGTCGGTTTCAAACGGCGCGAGCGACGCGAGTTCTTTTTCAAAATGCTGCTCGAAGTTGGTGCCGAGTTTTTGCGACATCGCGGCGAAGTCGAGTGAGAGATCGCACATCGCGCGCATGATGGTTTCGCGGCGGATTTTATCTTCGTCGGACAAAAAATACGCGCGCTGCAACGGCACTTTTTGCGCGTCCACGGCGGTTTGATAATTCGGCAGCTCCTTCTCATTTTGCCAATACGCGTCGGGGATTTGCGAGATGGCGCTCATGCCGAACGAATAAATGTCCGAGCCGGCGCGCGTGCTGTAACCTTGAAAATTCCGCTGCAATTTTTTGCCGCGCTGCGCCACGGCAAGCTCGTCGTCCGGCTTCGCAAAATGATCCATGCCGATATAGACGTATTGGTCGTCCGCCGTGAGCCGCTCGATGACGAGCTTCAACACTTCGAGCTTGGATTCGGGCGTTGGCAGAATTTTTTCCTCGAGAATTTTTTGCGCGGGCTTGATCCACGGAACGTGCGCGTAGCTGAAAACGGCGAGGCGTTCGGGCTTCATTTCCAAAACGGTGTCGAGCGTTTCGTTGAAGGTCGCGGGCGTCTGAAACGGCAGGCCGTAAATCAAATCCAGATTGATCGAGCCGAAGCCGAGTTCGCGCATCCAGTCCATCGCCTGCTGCGTCATTTCGCGCGGCTGGATGCGGTGAATCGCCTCCTGCACCTTCGGATTAAAATCCTGCACGCCCATTGAGGCACGGTTGAAACCGATTTCGCGCAGCGCGACGAGATGCTCGCGCGTGAGCCGGCGCGGGTCAACCTCGACGCTCGCCTCGATGTCGGGCGCAAAGGTAAAGTGCTTGTGGATGATTTCGCCAAGGCGACGAATTTCATCCGGTCGCAAAAACGTGGGCGAGCCGCCGCCAAAATGGAGTTGCACGGCCTTGCGGTCCTTGTGCAAACGCGGTGCGAGCTTCGCGACTTCGCGGCCAAGATAATCAATGTAATCGCGGCCTTTGTCGTGGTTGGACGTGATGACGGTGGTGCAGCCGCAGAACCAGCAAAGCGTTTCGCAAAACGGAATGTGAAAATAAACCGAGAGGTCGCGCGGCGACTGGTTATTGAACTCAATTTTTTCGGAAAGCTGATCCCACGTCACGGTGTCGGTGAACTTGGTCGCGGGCGGATAACTGGTGTAACGCGGCCCGGCCACGTTGTATTTTTTCACCAGGTCCAGATTTACGTTCAAAGTTTTCACAAGGGGCAAAAGTTTTAACGCAAAGGCACAAAGACGCAAAGGCGCAAAGGCGAACAAATAAACCTGTCCAAACTTTGCGTCTTTGCGTCTTTGTGCCTTTGCGTTGAATTCTTCATTTGTGGTTTTTCACGGTCTCCACCAGCGCGGCGATGTTTTCCAGTTTTGCGCCCGGCGTCAAACCGTGGCCGAGGTTGAAAATGTGGCCCGCGCGTCCGCGCATGGTTTCCAAAATATTTTTTGTTTCTTGCGCGACCATTTCCGGCGTGGCGTCGGCAATCAGCGTCGGCGAAAGATTTCCCTGCAATGCGATGTGCGCGGGAATGATTTTCCGCGCGTCGGCCATCGGCGTTTGCCAGTCAATGCCGAGGACGTTTGCGCCGGTGGAAATCAAATCGTTCCAGTTGCCATGTGTGCCAAGCGAAAACGCGATGACCGGGATTTTGCCGCCGAGATTGGAAATGATTTCCTTCATCCAGCGTCCGCTCGCTTCCTGAAATTCCATCGGCGCAAGATGCCCGCCGTGGCTGTCGAAAATCTGCACGGCATCCGCGCCGGCGGCGATTTGCATCTGCAAATACGCGGTGACGGCAGCGGTCAGCTTTTCGGCGAGCAGAAAATAAGTTTTTGGGTCTTCGCGAAAAAGCTGAAGCGCGCGGCTGTATTTCGGCACGCTCGCGCCTTCCATCATAAACGTCGCGAGCGTCCACGGCGAACCGCTGAAACCGATCAGCGCGGTTTCGTCGCCAAGTTCTTTGCGCAAAATTTTTAACGCGCGGTCAACGTAATTTAATTTTTCAACGACGCGCGCGACGGAAATTTTTTCGATGTCCGCCTTGCTCGTCACGGCGAAATCCATCTGCACGCCGCCAGTTTCCTTGAAGTGATACGTCTGGCCCATCGCTTCGGGAATCACGAGGATGTCGCTGAACAAAATCGCGGCATCGAAACCGAAACGGCGCACGGGCTGAAGCGTGACTTCGACCGCAAGTTCGGGATTTTGCACGAGCTGGACGAAAGTGTAAGTCTGCTTGAGCTTGCGATACTCCGGCAGCGCGCGGCCGGCCTGACGCATGAGCCACACGGGCGGACGATCCACAACTTCGCAGCGCGCGGCGCGAATGAAGCGTTCGCGGGCGGTCAAAACATTTTTTGCTTCCGGTAGTTTTTTTTCAGTCGTTTCCATCGCAAATTCAACGGCGAGCATAACAAAAATTTTCCGCCGCGCCCCGCATTTTTATTTTGCCGGCGCGGTCATCGCGATGCGCCAGATGCGGATCGGCTCGGGAAAGCCGGTGAACTGTTCCTTGTCGGCCACGGCGGTCTGCTGGATTTCGCGGAGAAAATTCTGCGTCTCGGCGCGCCGAAAAACTTCGTCCGTGACGACGAGGTCGTCGCCTTCGCAGCGCTCGACGAGGCGCGCGGCGAGGTTCACGACGGAGCCGAAAAAATCCAGCTTGTCGTTCGCGTTCACCGCGAGGCACGGGCCGGCGTGCAGCGCGCATTTGAGCTGCAGGCGCACTTTTTGCGACAAATTCATTTTGCCGATCTGCGCGTGCATCGCGTGCGCGGCGGCGAGCGCCTCGGGCAGATTGCTGAACACGGCCATCACCGCGTCGCCGATGGTTTTGACCACGCCGCCGTGGTTCGCGGCGACGGCATCGTGCAAAATTTTGAAGTGATCGCGCACGAGTGCATAGGCCGACGGATCGCCGATGCTGGAATAAATCGCCGTCGAGCCGCGCAAATCCGTGAACAAAACCACCTGCGAGCCGACGGTGACGCGTTCGGTCGGCGAAATGACTTCGGTTGAAAACAAATCGCGAAATTCCTGCCAGTTCGTCACGCGCGCGGCGGTCAAAATTTCGTCGTCGCCCGCGCCGGATTCGAGCGCGACCTGGATTGGAAACGGATTTGGATTGCGCACGAAAAAAGTTGCGGCGGAATTTTTGAATTCAAATTTTTCCGGCGAGCAAATCACCTCGCCCGCGCCCGGCGGCAGTGCGGCGGTTTCCTTGACCTGCACGGAGCGCATCTGCAATTCGCGCGTGGTGACGGGCAAAAGCCATTCGCGCCGTTCGTTCGGTTCGAGATAAATCTGTGCGGCGATGTGCGGCCGCGCGCCGGGGCCGACGAGGCAAAAAGTTTGTTCGTCGCAGGGCCGCACGGACGGATTCACGGAAAATTTCAGCTCGACAGATTTGTCGAACTGCGCGTCGAAACGGATGTTGCAGACGTCGCAGTGCGCCGTGTGCGCGAGGTCGGCGAGGCGCGCGGTGTGCGGCGTGCGCGTGGCGCGGCAGTTGGGGCACAAAACTTCCCAGCGCAGGTTCAACAGCCCGGCGCGCGTCGCGTGCAAAAACAGTTTCAAAACATCCCAGCGGTCCGCGCGCCAATTCTTTGCGACCGCGAAAGGACGGATGTGCGACAATTCCACGTCCGCCGATTCCGTGAGCAGTGCGGACAATTTTGCGACCAGCGGCGCGGCCATTTTTTCGGCGCGCAATTTGTTCAAGCCGTTTTCGAGCGACGCGCGGTTCGCCTCGGCCTTCGCCAGTTTCGGCATCGCGACGCGCTGCTGGCCGGCGAGGTGTTCGCCGACGTGCCGGACGAGCGCGCGCAGGTCGCGCATGGTTTTCGGGCCGACGATGTGTTTGACGAGCAGCGTGCCAAAAAAATTTCTCGTCTGGAAGCGGCCAAAAAGTTCGATGGCGCAGCCGGTTTTGGTTTCGCGCAGGCGCACGCCCATCACGGTCTCGACGAGCGCGCCGGCCTGAAAAATCCGCCGCACCTGGTAAAATTCCGGCTCGGTCCACTCGAAGGGAAATTCCTGCCACACGAGCGGCAGGCCGAGGATTTTCGCGCGGGCGATGACTTTGCTTCCGCCTTCGGGCAGCGGCTGGACTTCGTATTTGACCGGCGGCAGGCCGACGGCGCGGTTGAGCCAGTCCGTCCGCGCCAGAATCGGCCAGACCGCCGCGCGCGAATGCGGCAGTTCGACCGTTTCTTCGACGTTGACCAGTCCCGGCATAGGCCGTGAGTTTAGCCGAACGCGGCGGATTTGAACAGGCCGCCCGCGTAAAATTTTTTTGCAACTTTGCGCGCGCCCCGGTTTTTAATTGGAAGCGATGGAAAACCAACCTTCAAATTCAAGCGAAACGCTGTGGCGGCGGAAACTTTCCGCAACCGAACGCACCGCGTTGCGCGCCCAGCCAGAACTGGAACTTGAAGCGCGGCTGACCGATGCCCTCGCAAAAATTGCCGACGCGCGCGTGCCGTCCAATTTCACCGCCCGCGTGCTGGACGCCATCGAACGCGAAGACGCACAGACGGCGCGGGCACGCGGCTGGACTTTGAACTGGCGCGCGCTGCTGCCGCGCGTGGTGGTGGCCGCCGCCGTTTTGGTTTTCGCCGGCGTAAGTTTTCAGCGTCACGAGGCAAATTCCGAGCGGATCGAACTGGTGAAAAATGTCGCGCTGGTCGCCGCCGCGCAGCCGCTGCCGAGCGTGGACGCGCTGGAAAATCTCGACGCCATCCAGCGCATGAGCCAGCCGCACGCGGACGAGGAATTGCTGGCGCTGCTGCAATGAAGTTTCCGCGCCAGGCGAAATTATGGCTGGCCTTTTTCGCGGCAGGGCGGTTGCTGGCGCTTTCGTTGCGGGCCGATGATTCCGCGCCGCCGCTGCCGCCGGTAAAATTATTTCCGACGATTCCGCTGGTTCCGCCGCCGCTGCCACAGTTGAAATCGCCGGTGACTTTTTTCCGGCAACTGCTGGCCATGTCGCCCGCCGAGCGTTTCAACAGCCTGACCAACCGCACGCCGGAAGTCCGCGAACGCCTGCTGGCCAAGCTGCGCGAGTATCAGATGCTCCCGCCGGACGAGCGCGAACTGCGCCTGCGCGAGACGGACCTGCGCTGGTATTTGCTGCCGCTGCTGCGCACCACGCCGGCGAACCGCGATATGCGCCTCGCGCAGGTGCCGGACGAGCTGCGCGACCTCGTCAAAACGCGCCTCACCGAATGGGACGTTTTGCCGCCGCCGTTGCAGCAGGAATTTTTGAACAACGAACGCGCGCTCCGCTATTTTTCGCACGTTGATTCCGCGACGCCGCCGCCGCCGGAACCCGACCAGACGCGCTGGAACGCCCTGTCCGACGACGAACGCCAGCGGATCACCGACCAGTTCAACCATTTTTTTGAACTGACGCCGGCGGAAAAACAGCAGGCGCTCACCACGCTCTCCGCCACCGAGCAGCAGCAGATGGAAACAACGTTGCAGACTTTTGGCAGCCTGCCGCCCGCGCAACGTTCCCAGTGCATCCGTGGCTTCACCAAATTCGCCGGCATGAGCGCGGCGGAACGCGCCGCGTTTTTGAAAAACGCCGAGCGCTGGTCGCAGATGTCGCCCGCCGAACGCCAGACCTGGCGCGACCTGGTCACGCACGTCCCGCAATGGCCACCGCTGCCGCCGGGACTGCTCCTGCCGCCGTTGCCGCCAAAAATCGCGCCGCACCCGCATCCGGTTGTGGCCACCACCAACGGTTGAACCGCCAGTTTCAAATTTCCATTTCGCTCGCGGCGGGCTAACCTGATTTTGTGCATCCGATTGCTTTTCAACTCGGCTCGTTCCCGGTTCACTGGTATGGCGTGATGATCGCGCTGGCGTTTCTCGCCGGACTGTGGACGGCCACCGGCCGCGCGCGCCGCGAAAACATTTCCGGAGAACGCATCTCCGATATCACGCTCTGGCTGATGGCCGGGGGAATTCTTGGCGCGCGCATCGTTTATGTCGCGACGTATTGGAAAGAGGAATTCGCCGACCAGCCGTTCTCTGAAATTTTCATGATCCAGCACGGCGGCCTCGTTTATTACGGCGGCCTGATCGGCGCGGCACTGGCCGGTTCCATTTACATCCGCTGGAAGAAAATGCCGCTTTGGAAAACCGCCGACGTGTTTGCGCCGAGCATCGCGCTCGGCAACGTTTTCGGCCGCATCGGCTGTTTGTTAAACGGCTGCTGCTTCGGGCAGGTTTGCGCCGCGCCGTGGGCGATCAGTTTTCCAAACGGTTCTTACGCATGGCAACAACACTACCAGCAAGGACGAGTCGGCGAGCACGATTTATCGCTGCCCGTCCACCCGACGCAGATTTACGACGCACTGCTCAATTTGGTCGTTTATATTTTTCTCGCGTGGCTGTTCCGGCACAAAAAATTCGACGGCCAGGTTTTTCCGACGTATCTGCTCTGCTACGCCGTCACGCGTTCGTTCGTCGAATACTTTCGCGGCGATTACACCGATTTGCACTACCACCTCGGCCTCACGCCCGCGCAATGGATCAGCGTGCCGATTTTCGTCACCGGCCTCGTGCTGGCGGTGATGTTGTCGCGGCGCGGCGCCGAGCCAAAACCAAACTGATTTTTTGACAGAATTAACAGAATTGTCAGAATTGAAATTGTGGAATCGAAAACCAAGAATCTTTCGCCGCTGTTTTTAATTTTGTGAATTCTGTCAATTCTGTCTCAACTTCAATTTTTATCGCCGGGCCGACGGCGGTCGGAAAATCCGAGATCGCCCTCGCGCTCGCGGAAAAAATCGGCGGCGAAATCATTTCCGTGGACTCGATGCAGGTGTATCGCGGACTCGACCTCGGCACCGCCAAGCCGTCGCCCGCCGAGCGCGCCCGCGTGCCGCACCACCTAGTTGACGTTTGTGATTTGCACGCAGCCTTCGACGCCGCGCAATTCATCCGGCGCGCGCAAACGGCGGTTTTAGAAATTCAATCACGGAATAAAATTCCGATTTTTTGCGGCGGCACCGGGCTTTATTTCCGGGCGTTTCTCGAAGGCCTTGGCGACGCGCCCGCCGGCGACGCCACCTTGCGCGCCGAACTGGAAGCCGCGCCGCTGGAAAATCTGCTGGCCGAATTGCGCGAACGCGACCCGGCGGCGTTTGCAACGATTGACCAAAAAAATCCGCGCCGCGTCGTCCGCGCCGTGGAAGTCATCCGGCTGACCGGCAAAAAATTTTCCGAACAACGGGCGGACTGGGCAATTCAAAATTCAAAATTCAAAATTCAAAATTATTTCTGCCTCACGCGTCCGGCGGAAGACTTGCACGCCCGCATCAACACGCGCGTGGATGAAATGTTCCGGCGCGGCCTCGTGGCGGAGACGGAACAATTGTTGAAGCGCGGCCTCGCGGAAAATAAATTTGCGCTGCAGGCCATCGGCTACCGGCAGGTCGTCGAGCATCTGCGCGGCGAACGCCCGCTGGCCGAAACCATCGCGCTGGTGAAAAGCCGCACGCGCCAGTTCGCCAAGCGGCAACTGACCTGGTTTCGCGCCCGGAAAAACTGGGAGTGGGTCGAATTGAAGCCGGACGACGCGCCGGAAAAAATTCTGCCGCGATTGTGGCATCACCCGAAATGAGTTAAGTAACAAGGCAGGCAAAGTTTAATTGAATGAAATCCGTCGCAATCATCGGCGCTGGCATCACGGGGTTGACCGCCGCGTTTTATCTGAAGCGTCGGGGCGTGCCGGTCACGGTTTATGAAGCGGGCGCGCGCGCGGGCGGCGTCATCCAGTCGTCGCGGCAAAATGGTTTTCTCGCCGAGTCCGGCCCGAACTCGATCCTCGAAACGTCGCCGAAAATTTCCGAACTCATCCGCGACCTGAACCTCGAAGCGCGCCGGTTTTATCCAAATCCAGCCGCAAAAAATCGCTACGTCGTCCGCGACAAAAAACCGATCGCGATGCCGTCGTCGCAGGCGGAATTTCTGACGACGAAACTTTTTTCCGCCCGCGCGAAATTCGCCCTGGCGCGCGAACCGTTCGTGCCGCCGCGACGCGATGGCGTGGAAGAAAGCGTCGCCGAGTTTGTTTTGCGCCGGTTGAACCAGGAATTTTTGAATCGCGCGATTGACCCGCTTGTCGCCGGAATTTACGCGGGCGACCCGCACAAACTTTCCGTCAAACACGCGTTCCCAAAACTGCTTGAAACGGAGCAAAAATACGGCTCGCTGCTCAAAGGCCAGTTTTTCGGCGCAAGCGACCGGAAAAAATCCGGCGAGATTTCCCGACGCGACGCGAAACTGTTTTCTTTCGATGAAGGCTTGCAGGTTTTGACCGATGCGCTGGCGGCGCAGCTTGGCGATTCATTGAAGCTGAACGCGCCAGTCTTAAAAATGATTCAGTCCGACGACGGCTGGCGTGTTTCGACTTCAAGCGGCGAAGCCGAGCACAGCTCCGTCATTTATTGCGGCACGGCTTACAAGCTCGCCGATCTGAAAATCGAATCGCAAGCTTCAGTTGATTTTTTAGCCTTTGCCGAAATCCTTTATCCGCCGGTGGCAAGTGTCGTTCTCGGTTTTCGCCGCGAGGACGTGGCGCATCCGCTCGACGGTTTTGGAATGTTGATCCCGAAAATCGAGGGTTTCAAAATTCTCGGAACTATTTTCTCGTCGTCACTGTTTCCAAATCGTGCGCCGGAAAATTTTGTCACGTTCACGAGCTATGTTGGCGGCGAGCGGCAGCCGGAACTGGCGGCGTTGCCGGCGGAAAAACTCTTTGAACTGGTCTGCGATGATTTGCGGGCGCTGCTCGGCGTCAAAGGCAAACCCGTTTTCACGCATCATCATTTCTGGCCGCGCGCGATTCCGCAATACAACGTCGGCTTCGGCAAATTCAAAGACTTGCTCAATGAAATTGAGTCGCGGGCGCACGGACTATTTTTCGCCGGAAGTTTTCGCGACGGCATTTCGCTGGGCGATTCGATAGTTTCCGGCGTCAACATCGCGGAGAGCGTTGGAAAAACTTTTTTAACCACGGATGGGCACGGTCTGTAACATAAATTCAGACAAAGGTAATTTAACAAATTGCTGGTAAAACTAAAGACTATTTGGGTTAAACTGTTAGAATTTTCCGTAACCGGCGGCGGCTTTTACTGACAGTTTGACTGACAGTGCCAGTATTGTTTTTGCGCTCATGGTGCGGATTTCCTTCAAGCGGGCTGCATATCGGCGGGAAAATAACAGCGATATTTGGTGCGCGGGTCGGTGGGATGCGAGCCGAGCGGGTCGAAGCTGCCGCACGGATGCTGCCAGACACCGCGCCGCTGATTCCAGTGAAAGCCCAAAACCCAAAGCAACGCGGCCAGATTCGGTTTGCGTGACGGAGAAACATCCAGCCAAACCCATTTGCCGACGACCTCGGCCAATTCGTATTGGCTCGGCAACCGCGTTCGCAAGTAGTTCAAGACCGCCTCCGTGGACAATTTGCGATTGGTGCAATGCCTGACAAAATCCGGCTGTGCATTGCCGGTTTTTGAAACCGACGATGGCCGGACATTCGCTGGAGCTGACGCTTCAATTTTTGAATTTGTTGTTTTCATAGCTTTTTTTTGAAACCGCTGTCCGTCACCCTGCCGTATGCTGCTCGCTTCAAAGATGGGGGAGACAGTGAGCCGCGCGCGAAGTGCATCCAAAAATCCAGCGAAAGCTAAAACCGTGACAGTGGCGAAGTGGGGGAAGTGGCGACGCTGGCGCGGTTTTTGATCTCGCTTCTGAATCCCGGCTCGGTGTCGGACCAGTGAGCAGCAAATGGTGGGGTGATGGCGGGCGTAAAAAAGGCGAAGACAAACAACCTGACTAACAGACGATTCAATTCAAACCCTCCCCGGAGTCTGCGGAAAATTGGCTCGGACGCGCCCCGGCAGTTTGCGCGGGAGAGTCAACATTCCGCAGTCTCCGTCAAATGTGGGTGCGTCGTCAGTCCGGTTGGAAATCGGAGCGTGGTCACGGAATGGAGCGAGCCTTAATTTTCGGAGTGGAGCGATTTGCGGAGATTTTCAACCGGTCTGATGGCGCGGGGTTGGAATGGTAATTGTAGGACCCAATCGAATTAATTCGCCAACTATTCGAGCATCAAGCCGGCGTTTATCATTGCTTTATTTTTAGGGTCTTGCTATAGGATTTAATATGCAAGATGAGGGCATTCCAAGCCCAAATGTGGCCTTGGTTAAGGCATCGGACGTTCCGACCTTGCTCGGAAGGATTCGTCCTGCCTGGCAGGCAAAAGACCTGATTGAGCGCGTGCGCCGTCTGATTAACGTGGACCCGAGTAGCGCGTGTCAACGGCTTTTTAATGCGACCATGCATGATCTAAGGGAAAAAATAATTATCGCGGGAGTTGATATTGCTCGCGAGGCTGCGAAGCAATACAAGCTGCCTCCGGTGCCAGCGATGCTCCTGGGGAAAAAGCGGTGGAGTAACTCAACCTGGCGAAAATCCTCTGGAGCAACTGCGCCTGATTCTTCTTCGCAATCTCATGTTCACCGATTTCCTTTTGCCCTATTGTGCGTCTTGCACAACATCTGGCAGTTTTTTTCATTTGTCCCGCCGCCCTTGCTCCATGCGGTTACATGGTCGGCGTCCATATCTTTAAGCTCCCAAACTTTGCTTTTATTCGCATCATGCCCGATGGCGCAATGCGGGCAGTTCGATTTCCCTTCCGCTTTGGCCTTTTTAGTTTGCGTGGCATAAACGGATTTCTTGGTTGCCTCATTAAAGACCCGGACATTCAGCAACTTTGTATCTTTTGAACCACCAAGGATGAACTCAAAAATCCCTTTTTTGTCAGAAACATAGGAATCTTCGTAGAGCTTTTGCACTGCGACTGACACCTTCGCGGGATCGTAGGCTTTCTTGTGATACGTTTCGTAAAGTCGCCCCCACTCCAGCCCGCACATCTCGCTCTCAACGTCGGGGAATACCCCGGCCACCCAGTCAATGACCGTGTTGAAATAGGTTTTAAGTTCTTTGATGTTTGTCTCTTTGCGATGCTGGCTCATGTAACCGCTGATGTCACCCTTGCTTACCCAATCCAGTGCGCATTCCAAAAAGTCCTGACGAATGGCACTGCCACTAACAAAGGCGCTCCATTTCTGGATGTTGGCATTTTGACTGTTGCTGAACTCCGCCTTGGCGAGCGTCACAAACGGGCCGGAAAAAATGGCGTTGAGCAATTCCTGCTTATTGAGCGGGACGCCGACAATGTTTATTGTCTCAAACCACTTTTTAATTTCACTTTCCTTGCCCTCACATTCGTAAATCGTCAGCTTGGTTTCTAAAATTCTGTCCCGCTTGTCCTTTGCCATGCCGCTGAAATACTGCTCATTGCCATCATCATCTTTGACGGCAAATTTGCCGGTGATAAAACGTCCAAGACTGGTGATGCGCTGTTGACCGTCCAAAACTTCAAATTTGTCTTCAGCCACCTTGTTGAAGTAAATTAACCCCAACGGATAGCGATTGAGAACGGATTCGATGACTGCCGCCTCTTTTTTACCGCCGTCGGAAGCGTAAATAAAAGCACGCTGATATTCCGGCTGAATCGTGAGCTTGCCGGACAAACCGAAAAGCCCTTTGCCCTCCAGTTCGCTATAGAAAAACCCCTCGCAAATATCTTTGACCGTGATGTCGATTTTTAATGTTGTTTTCATTTGGTGGATTTTTTGTGCTTAATGAAAATTCTTTTATACACCATCTTTGCTACTCCATTTTCGTAAATACCGGCTGTTGGATTGCCTTCTTTATATGCTCCTGTGCCGCCCGCTTTGTAATAATCATCAACAAACTTTTTTGTTAAGCCCGGCGTTGTTTTAACATCATCATCAACTAACCCGTTATCGCTTGTGCCTAAAATTTCAAACTGGTCAGGATTATATTTATCCAAAAAGCTGACCGGCACGCCTATGACTCCGTCGTGGTCGCTTGGGATGGCATCGGTAAAGGGCACTTCTATGGCATCGTAATTATCGTATTTGTCATACTTTCTTTTGCCTTTAATTTCTTTGTGCTTACTGTATTTCAAATTCTCTTTCATGGTCATCAGCGGCAATGGCTGATGACGGCGTCCGTGGTCGAGATTGGTGAACCAAACAGAAGACACATTTTTCATGTTTACACCGTCAACCACCCGATCAACATCACCGTCATCCATCGTTACGAACCACATACCGCCACCCCATCCTGTTTTTCCTGACCACATTTTATTGTCTTTAATCAGTGGAAAAATCTCCTTATGCGTTACGGAATTTTTATTCCCAATAATCACAAACTTTTTGTTGTAATCAAAAAGCTGTTTTACATACTCGCGAAACAGACTGAACGGCGGATTCGTCACCACGATGTCGGATTGTTTGAGTAGATTTACACATTCATCACTACGGAAGTCGCCGTCATCTTCTAGCGGTGTCCATTCGTTGTTTTTGTTTACCTTTAACTTCTTGGCAACCGATTTCAAATTGAACTCGCCGTCGCCGGCAATTTTATGCACTTCATTGATGATAAATTTATTGGCAGTTAACTTCGGACGACCTTTTGCTTTTGGGAGAGTTTGGTCATCGCCATACAATTCCAGTTGCGTGTTGGCTACGGGCGACGGTTTATAGCTGGTCGTGATGAGTTGCTTCAATCCAAGCTTGTTGAAATTGAGCACGAAATAGCGGAAAAAATTGCTCTCATACGGATCGTCACAGTTGCAATAAACCACCTTGCCTCGAAACACATCGGCGTCGAATTCCAGATACGCTTCAATCTCCTTCTGAATATCGGCGTATTGCGTGTAAAACTCGTCGTTCTTTGCCCTTCTAGCATTTGCAAGATTCTCGTTTGGCATGTTGTTTCCTGTTTGTATCTGGTATCATTTTATTGCCGCAACTGCCACTATTAAAACAGTTCGGGCTGTTTCTGGATTTTGTCCAGCGGTGCCTGGTCGGGATTTTCCAGGACGGCAAGCCAGTCATCGCCGAGCCATGCGCCGAGTTGTTCCGCCCGCAGGATGAACGGCATCCGGTGGTGATACGGCGAAACGCTGGCGTTGGGCGTGGTGGTCAACATCGTGAACCTGCTGCCCGCCGCGTCCGGTTGGCACAAGCCGGCCATCGCAAACAACGGTCCGCCGGGCTGGATGAAGCGGATGCCTTTTTCAAAAAATCCGTCGGCGAGAATCAGGCAGCGGTTTTGCAGGTGCGGCTTGAACGTGGGCAGTTGGGTGATGGTTTCGCTCTTGGCATTGATGAGTGGCTGTTTGTCCCACGGCACGCGCCAGCCCCAGGCCATTTGCTGGCATGCAAAACCGTCGTGTTCCGGGATGATGACCGGTCCCAGGTCGGTGGGCCAGATGTCGCCGCGCGGCACGCAACCGAAAACGAGGATTGGTCGCGCAGTTTTAATTTGGCCTCGTCCTTGTTGTAGGTGTAGCGCGAACACATGGCGGCAGGCTACTTAAGTAACAATGGCGCCAAATGGGTCTCGGGAAAATTTTGGAGGCGGGTTTTGGTCTTGGAGGCGAATGTTTTAATGTCGCTGTATAAGGTGCCCGCCATGGCCAGCATGAAAAGTTCGGATTTTTCTGGGTGATGTTCCAGAAATATCATTAAGTCATCACGACAACCAAGATGCCTGGCAAAATAAATGAATGCACAAAAAGCCCAAAGATCGGCCTCCCATTCTTTGCCACTGGTTTTTGCAAACCAAAAGCGCATAGAGCGTTTGACCCTGGAAACAAACCAAATAAAGCCGTCAAATCTCCAATCTCGATCAAGAAGCTGAGGGTAGTGCTTTCGATTTTGATTTTGCACATGGCAGATATGATGTCCAATTTCATGCAAGACCGTGAATATATGCTCGTATCGTGGTCGCTTGGCGTTGACCAAAACGCATTTCTCACGCGGGATCAACTTGCCGTAAACATCGCCTGCAAGATAATGAACAAATTCGATTTTCAGGCCAATGTGCTTGGCCAGCGCTCGCAGCGTGTTTTTGGTTTGGTGCTTCATTTACCAGATTGACGGGACCGTTTTAGAATCCGGTCAAGAAATTGATTAACTTCAGGCCATCGCTTTTTGGGAACATTCGTCAACTTTTGCATGATGGGCGCGGTTTCGTCCCTGCGGAAAAATTCCAGGGCGGCATCGTTGGGCTTGCCGGCCGCATTAAACAACTCGCCTTCGGGAATGTTCAGCACCCGTGCAAGTTGGACAATGCCCTCATTGGAGGGCACGCCGCGGTCACCACTCAACAAGTATGAAAGAAAGGCCGGCGACAGGTTGGTCTGACGGGCGACTTCGCGCAAAGACGGTTTTTGCGGGTGCTCATCCATCGCCTTTTTGAGGAGTTGGATGAACTTTTCCGGGGCCTTGGTTGGCTTGTTGGCGCTCATTCAGGGGTCAATTTAGCCGAATGTTCACCCGCAGTCAACACAAAATGCGTTTGGAGTCATTTTGTTGTTGTTCACCAACGGTGAACGGTGCGATAGTGGCATCGGAAAATGAAATGTCCGCTGAAAAACAAAGTGGCCGAGTGCCGAGCCGAGCGAAAGATGAACAAGTCGCAGTTGGCGCGATACCTGGGCAAGTCGCGCGCTTACATCACGCGTCTTGAACGGGGAGAAATCCAGCCAAGGCTGGTGGTTGCGTTGAAAATGGCGCGGCATTTCGGAAAGCAGGTCGGAGAAATTTTTCAGCTCAACGACTTGGAAAACAAACCATGAAAGCAATTTTGAATTTCGATGGGCGTTCAGTGGCGAAGACCGGTTTGGTCGGCGGCCTGGATGCAAAAAATAATTTCCCGGGCTTTCTCGGCAGCGTCGGGGAACAAACAATAAACCAGGCCGAGAAGGAGAAAGTTAAACATGCTGATCAAAGCACAGGTGATAGACAAGGTGTCGGAAACATTCGACACGAAGAAGGGATCCAAAACACTCCACCTGCTGGTGTGTCAGGATCAATCGCGTCCGCCGCTGCGCAACTCGTTCGATTTCGAGATGTCGCCGGAGGAAGTGAGCAAATACGGGGCCGGGCTGGTGGACAAGACGGTGGAACTCAACGTCCAGAACATCAGCCAGGGGTTCTCGGGTCGCATCCGCATGTCGGGGGCGATCATGAAAGCCGCCTGAAATTGTTCCGGGTTTGGTTCAGTGATTATACCGCAATGCTCATTGACGCCACCGACCAGGAACAGGCCGCCAAACTGGGTCAAGCCTGGTCTCGTCACTGGGACCGGCTTGATCCACGGCGGGTCACCACCGTAACCGGACTCTGATGGAAACCGGATTAACATACACGCTGCAACGCGTCCACTGGCAGTTCTTCGGGACGCTGACCTTTCGGAGTGCCAAGCTGCCGGAGCGTGTTCGCATCACGATGTTTTTCGCGTTCGTCCGGTGCCTGTGCCGGTGGCACAAAGTGCCGTTTCGCAAGTGCGTATGGGCATTACGTCAGGAGCCGGGGGAAATTACCGGCCGTTTGCATTTTCATTTTCTGACCGCGGGTCTGCCGCCGTTTGCCGTCCAGGTCGCCACCTGTATGAGTATGAAGGCGCAGTGGGAAAAACTCGGTGGCGGCATGGCCCGCGTCAGAGAATACGATTCGAGGAAGCAAGGCCTCGATTACACGTTGAAATGCCTCAAGGTCACGAATGGGGGAGCGAATTTGTATGAAGTTGGCAAATTCTCCCATTCGGCGGACGAGGTGATGTTGTCGAACTCAATCCGCAACCCGGAAAATCTAAACCGGGTGTCGGATACGCTTGTCACTGCCTAGTCGAACGCTCGGCGGCGGTGAATTCGTCAACCAATTCGGGATGGGATGCCCGCGCGCCAGCGCGGGCGTCCCACCCGATTGCTTGAAGACTTGCCATGCCCTTTTGGGATTGGGGTCTCCGGCGAAACGAAACAAATTAAGATGGACGCAGAAGAAAAAGTTAGCTGGCTGAATGCACACGCCCGGCCCCGAAAGTGGAGGGTCGGGGAGGACGTGCGTTGCCGACTTTGCGGTGCGGTGTTCAAGGCGGAACGGACGGTCATGGACTTTGTGGGCGAACCGACCTGTCCGCACTGCATCGCCAGCACCACCGCTGACTTTGAGAAAGTTATGCCCCGCCGGAAACCGTGAACCAACCATGCGCGACGACCAACACCAATTTTTGATGCTGCTGGGCCAGTTGCCGGCCCGCCTTACGGCGGAGCAGGCGGCGTGGGTGTTGAATTGCCAGGTGCATGATGTGCCGGCACTGGTCGCGGCCAAGCTGCTCAAGCCGCTGGGCAATCCACCGGCCAACGGCATCAAGTATTTCGCCACGGCGGATTTGTTGGAACAGATCAAAGACCGTCACTGGCTGGTGCGCGTCAGCACGACCATCTGCCAGCATTGGCAAAAGAAAAACGCCCGCCAGAAAGAACTCGCGGTGAACGGACAGACTTCGCTGGCGGCGGGATGACGCGCAGTTTCTCCACCGTCCACGGCAAATCGCGGACGACGAAGCCGCGTCCGGCACGCCAGAGCGGTTCGCTTTCCGGCAGGCCGCAAACGTCGCGCAGGCGTTTGGTCATGACGCGGCAGGCGGTGGGCGAAATATCAATGCCAATCCATCTAGTCATGGTCAATTACATGTCGGAGTTAATCTGGTGAGAAGTAATAATCCGACTCGCAAGCCTACGCTTTGTTTTTTCATCGAATGTTTGCTTGGCTGAACGAAGGTGTTCAATTAGATCAATCCGTTCACTGTCACGTTTTACGATCAGGTATTCGATATCTTCTGGCTTAAACCTAAGCCGATGGTTAGAAATACTGTCATTTAGCGCCTTTTTTTGATCAGGTGTGCGAATTTCGTTTAGCGGCACAAAATGTCTGATAGCCAAGCTAAGTGCAGGGACATAACGCCACTCACGTTCATTCGCATGTCGGTATTCTTTTGTTATGAGTGAGCCTTTGAGGGTTTTGCGGGTGAGATCGCCTTCATAATTCTTCATGAAGCGATACATGTTGAAAATATTCATATATGCGATCGAATGTTTATCGTTATTTTTATCGTCGTATATGAAAGCAAACAGGTCACGTAACTGTTCAATTGCACTAATGAATTTGCTCGTGGAAGGGCAAGATTTATTCACGTAAAAAACTGGATTCAAACCATTTGAGTTGGCCCACTTTTTTGACATTCCAATACCGTATTTTCCATACTTATCCATGTGACTTTTGAGCTCGGATAATCTCAAGTCACAAAATGAAACAATAGGTATTCCAAATTCTGTTGAATTGTGTTCGCCGACAATTTTTTCTCGGCTGTATGACAGCTTAAAAGTTTCAGAAAGAATTCCGAATAAGCCATCACGATTGGTGAAATGAAAAAGGATATTTGGATATAGGCCACTCATGATTTTCTGTGTTTTAGATTATATTGGCGAGCTGTTCTAGGGTGTCGAGGAAGGCGGAGGGTTTGGCCGAACGTGCGGCAGCCGGCTTTTCCAAAGCCGTTTTGCTGGAAACCTTTCTCGCCATGCGTGGAGGCTAGAAAATTAAGGGCGACGTGTCAAAGCCGGTGGTGCCGGCGCGTGCGCTAGCCGTCTTGCGTTCAGGCCAGCGCGAGCGCGTGAGGAGTCCAGAGACAATGTCTCTGGCGCGGGGCTTGGGGACGGCGTAAGTCCCCAAAAAAGACAAAAAGCGGTTGAGTGGGTAAGACTCAACCGCTGTTTTATTTTCAGGCTGTCACCACTGGCGACAGGCTGGTCGCTTTCCGCTCGTAGTCCTCAAGGGACGGCGCGATGATGACGGCTTTCTTGGCGTAGGCGCGGTGAATCGCCTTGCTGTTGTGACCCAGCGCGGCCTGCGCGAACCGTTCCGGCATTCCTACCACCTTCGCCCGTTCCGCCCATGCGTAGCGGTAGCTGTGGAGCGTCACGCCCGACACGCTAACCCGTTCGCAGCGGCGGCGGAAACGGCTGGCGCGGTCGCTTTCTGACCATGTGGACAGGTTCGGAAACAGGGCACCGGTGGTCGGCAAGTGCTTCAATACTTTTTCCAGCGCCTTGCTGATGGTGAATTGCGCCAGCGAGCCGGTCTTCTGCCGGAAATAGGAAATCGTCCGGGTCTGCCAGTCAATGTCCTCAGCCGTGAAGCTAGCGGCGTCGCTCTGTGCCGCGCCGGTTTCCCAAAGCAGTTCCAGATACAATTTCCATTCCGCCTTTTTCTCCCTCGCCAAGAGGCTTTGGTGTTCCTCCTGCGTGATGCCGCGCCGGTCTTTAGCCTCATACTTCGGCCACAGGTAGGGGGCAACCACCGGCAAGGCAATCCAGCCCAAGCTCAAGGCGAAGTTGTGCAGCCGTTTCAAGAAATAGACGATGGACACTTTGCCGTCCTTGAACACGGCAAGGAAATCATCGGCGGTGGTTTCCATCAATCGCTTGTTCCGCAGTCCGTCAAAGGACGGCGATTTGAACACGCTGGCGTAACGCTCGCGGCTGCTCTCCTGACCGCGTGCTTGTAACTGCGCCATGACGGTCTGCCAGGTGCGCTCCACAAAGGCAGGGTCGCTGGCCGTCATGTAAGCGCGGGCCAGATGCAGGTTCAGCACCGGTTGGCGGTGCGCCTCGTTGCGGGCGTTGATCAGCTTCAACGCCTCGGCTTCGTCGCGGGTGCGCAGACTTTTTTGCTGGCCGGTCGCTGAATCTTGGCAATAATAGATTCCGTCACGCCGGAACAGGGTGTATTTTGTTTTCATGTGCATGGTTCTGAATCATGCAACAGTTCCGTCGCAACACGTTAGGGTGTAGTGGGCGAGTTTCAGCGGAGTTCTGGGCGGATAGTGGCGGATTGTGTTTCAATCCGTCGCTATGCTGACAGTTCCACTGACAGTGGCCGTCCACGCGCTCAAGAAACCCTTTATTTATCAGGGCGTTGACAACTTGAACACTGATGGGCACGGATGAACACGGATTTTCCGGCGGCGAACATGAAGTTTTATCCGTGTGCATTCGTGTCCATCCGTGGTTATATTTTTAGCGCATGAACAAAGCTGTTTTGCTCGTCAACCTCGGTTCGCCGGACTCGACTTCCGTCGGCGATGTTCGGCGTTATCTGAATGAATTTTTGATGGACAGGCGCGTGATTGACACGCCGTGGCTGCTGCGACGGCTCATCGTCGGTTTGATTTTAATCAACCGTCCAAAGGAGTCGGCGCACGCCTACGAAAAAATCTGGACGCCGGCAGGCTCGCCGCTCGTCGTCACAAGCAAACATGTTCGGGTGGAATTGCAAAAGCGATTTACGATCCCGGTTGAACTCGCGATGCGTTATCAAAATCCGTCCATCGAAAGCGCGGTGCAAAAACTGGCGACGCAAAAAATTGACGAGCTGTTTTTGATCCCGCTGTTTCCGCATTACGCGATGTCGAGCTACGAATCGGCGGTCGAGCGCGTGAAAGAAGTCTCGGCGAAACTTGCGCCGCAAATGAAAATCACCGTGCAGCCGCCGTATTTCGATTCGCCAGATTACATCACAGCCTTGGTTGCGAGCGCGAAAAGTGATTTGGACGGCGGCTTCGACCATTTGCTTTTTAGTTTTCACGGCATTCCCGAACGGCATTTGCGCAAGTCCGACCCGACGCATTGCCATTGTCTGGCGAAGGAAAATTGCTGCGAAGTTCCGAGCCCGGCGCACGCGACGTGTTACCGCGCGCAATGTTTCAAGACGGTCGCGGCGTTTGTGAAACGGGCGGGAATTCCGGCGGGGAAATTTTCCGTGTCATTCCAGTCGCGGCTCGGCAGAGACCCGTGGCTGAAGCCTTACACGGATTTTGAACTGGAGAAATTTCCGCAGCGCGGCATCAAAAAACTTCTCGTGATCTGTCCGGCGTTTGTCTCGGATTGCCTGGAGACGATTGAAGAAATCGGGATGCGCGGCCGGGAAACGTTCATCGCGGCGGGCGGAAAGGAGTTCGCGCAAATCCGGTGCATGAACGAGCACCCGCTGTGGCTTTCCGCGCTGGAAAAAATGGCCGGAAAATTTCTGGCCGGATCCGCGCCGGCATGACGCTCACGGTTTTTTGGGATGGGTGAACTTCAGCCGGACCGTGTCGAGGAATCCGATGAAGCCTCGCTTCGGCTTTGGTTTTTCCACGGCCAGCCGTTCGCATTTGTTGCTGCAAATCAGGCACAGAAACAGCGGCTGGCCGCCCTTGCGCTTCAACACATGCACGCAGGCGCTGCACATGATTTCGCCGCAGTGCGGGCATTTGAACGTGGCGAGCGTCTGCGCATGGCGCGGGCAGATCATCGCGCCGTCGGGCAGCACCTCGACCGCCGGCGGCGGTCGGACGCGGTCATACTTCGGGATCGCGATGTTGACCTCGGTGGACTCGACGAGCAGCTCCACATCGCCGAACCGCACTTGCTGGCCGGGTTCCAGCCAGATTTCGCGGACCGGCTCGCCGTTGACGAACGTGCCGTTGGTCGAGTCGCAATCGCGCAGCACCACGCCGTCGTTCGACAGGATCAATTCGCAGTGGTGCGCGGAAACCGTGGGGTGGTTGATGGGAAAATCGCAATGCCGGTCGCGGCCAATCTGGTTGACGCCGAGGCGCAATTCCAGCGTCCGGTTTTCCAAACCTTCGGTTTTGATCAGCAACCTCGCCATGTCGTCCTCTCCGCCCGACTTTGCGTCATTGGCAAATTCATGTCGAGCAGAAAATGAAATCAAGCCAGCGGATTTTCGGCGAACGCAAATTCCGCGACGATTTTTCCGCCGATCAAATGCTCCTGGATGATGCGCTCCAAAACTTCCGGCGTGCAACTGTGATACCACGCGCCTTCGGGATAAACGACCGCGACCGGCCCGCGCACGCAGACGCGCAGGCAATTCGCCTTCGTGCGATAAACCAGCGGCTCCGCGCCGACAAGATTCAGTTCCTTCAGCCGCCGTTTCAAAAATTCCCACGACGCCAAAGTTTTTTCGCGCGCGCAGCATTTCGGCTCCGTCGCGTCGGCGCACAGGAAAATGTGGCGGCGGAATTTTTCGAGGCCGAGCGTCTCGACGGCGGTTTGCAGTTCGTCATTCATAAATAATCATCCTCGTCCTCATCGTCATTCTCGAATCATCATTTTTGATTACGAGGATGAGGATGACAATGAGGATGATAATCGTTTATCGGAAAAATATCAGCCCAATCACGCCGCCGACCGCGACCACCGCGCCGAGCAGCGAGCGGACTCCGATTTTTTCCTTTTCCACGATGCGCGTCATCGGCAGCAAAAGGATCGGCGTCGCGGCGACGATGGTCATCACGATGCCGGTCGGGGTTTTTTCCAGCGCCCATTGCACGCAGGTCACGCCGAGCGTCTGGCCGGCGAGGCTGTTGCCGAGCACCCACGGCCAGATGCGCCGCCATTTTTCGCGCGAGACGTTAAATGTTTTTTCCTCAAACACGCCGCCGTGCGCGCGGGCAGAGCGCGATTTGACGACGATTAAAATTATCGCCGGGATCAAAATGCCGCCGAGCACGCGCTGGTAACTCGTGGTGCCCGGGTCGGGAAACTCGCCCGCCGCGTGCGCGACGGCGTAGGCCTTGCGGCTCAACACCGCGCCGAACGCGCTGCACACGGCGGCGAAAACGGCGAACGCGACACCGATCCAGAGTTGTCGCGGCGGAATTTTGGCGTGGTCGCTGGGCGCGAGCGCGACGACCACGCCGGTCAGGATCACCGCGACGCAAAAAAATTCCACGCGGGTCAGTTCCGTGCCGAGCCAGAGCCATTCGATCAGAATCGCGAACGGCGGGATGAAGCATTGCGTGAGCAGCACGGTGCGACGGCTGCCGAGCCGGGGCAACGCCTGAAAATAGCCGGTGTCGCCAAGGCCGATGCCGCAAAAACCGCTGATGACAAACAGCGTGAACGCCGCGCCCGCGAGGCCGCCGCCAAAAATGTGCGCCCACAATCCGAGGCAGAATACGGCGATGGCGATGCGCCAGAAGTTCGCCTCCGCGCCGCCGACCTGCCGCGAACTGCGGTAGCCGCAAATGGCGGAGATGGAAAAAAGCAGCGCAGCTAAAAGGGCGGCAAACATCAGGAGAGCGAGCGGACGGTTTCAACGCGGGTGATGAGCCAGTCGCCGGCGATTTTCTGCAGGGTGAATTTCACTTCCTGCGCGTTGAAATCCTTTTCGCCGGCGGCCTGCGTTTTCACGGTGACATCGGCGGTGGCGGACTGCTGGTCGGCCGCGACGGCCACGGTGACATCGGTCAGCCCGACCTTGAGTCCGCCGGGAATGACCGAGCGCACGGCGGCGGCGGTCTGGACAATTTCATCGCGGCCGCTGAAAACCTGCTGGCCGTGGCCGGGCACGTCGAGCCGCACCTCCACGTTCGTGCTGAAAAAATCGCCAAGCCTTTCCGCGCGCGCGGCGGTGAGCAGCGGGTTTTCGCCGGGGCTGAACGACGCGCTGTCGGCAACTTGCGCCAGCCGTTGGCGGATGATTTTTTCCGGGCCGGGAAACAGCACGGTCCAAAGCCAGACGCCCGCCGCGATCACGGCGATGAGCAGGACCAGCCGGAGGGTGATTTTCATAAAAGCGCTTTGCCCACGATGCGGTTGCGTTCGCATTCGCCGAACGTGTGGTCTTCCTGTGGCATGGAACGGTTGTCGCCGACGACCAGATACTCGCCGGGGCCGAGCGTGACCGGCGCGCGGTTCCAGTCGCAGGGAAATTTTTGGGCGTCTTCGTAAGGTTCGTCGAGCGGCTCGCCGTTGATCACAACCCGCCCGTCCAGAAAGGCGACGGTTTCGCCGGGCAGCCCGACGATGCGTTTCAACAGCATGACGTGCGGCGGTTCCAGCCGGCTGGCGACCTGCTCCAATCCGCCCAGCCCGTTGGTTTCAAAATGGGAAAACCGGATGGCCACAATGTCGCCGCGACGCGGCTCGTGCCAGAGATAGGCGAGGCGGTTGACCAGGTTGACCGAATGATCCCGGTAAGTCGGCAACATGCTGATCCCGTCCACGCGAACCGGCAGCAGCAGCAGCCGGAAAACGACCAGGCAGGCCACCGCCCAGATGACCACCCGCAGCAAAGTCGCCTTCGGGTTGCGCCCGATCAACGCGATGCGCAGCCACGTTGGCGAGCCTGGATTGTTGGTCGGCGTTTGAATGCGATTAAAAAAGTGAACCGCCGCCCGCGCGGGCTACAGTTGGTCGTAATACTCGTCCGGGCCAATTTCGCCGGAACCTTCCACCTCGACGCCACCCTCCTTGAGAATTTTGGCGATGTCCGGCGCGACCCAGCGGTTGTGCTTGTTCTTTTTTGGAATCGGCTTGATGCGATAACGGCCGTTCGAGTCGCTTTCCAAAATTCCGCGCTCGACCATGACCATCAAAACCGGCTTGGCCCAGTTGGGATCCTCGTGGAATTTTTTCTTCGTGCCCGCGCGCCGCGCAATCTCGGCGGCATTGATGAAATCAGTGCCCCACGACTGGAGAAAATGGAAGACTTCGCGTTCTTCAGTGTTCATTTCAAAATCAGGGTGCGCACCGGGCGATCAAAGCTTGGCCGCGATGGACGCCCCCAGCTTTTGCGCGTCGGCGTTGAACAGGCGGATGCCTTCGGCGGTTTTTTCCGTGGCCATCGCGTTTTCATTGAGCAGCCAGCGGAACTTTTTTTCGTCCAGCGGAATTTTTTCGATCGGGCTGGTCTTTGCAATTTCCGGGCTCAACTTGCGCGGCAGCGGCGCAACGCTTTTCTGCAACTCGCCGAGCAGTTGCGGGCTGATGGTCAGCAAATCGCAGCCGGCGAGTTCCTGGATTTCACCGACGTTGCGGAAGCTCGCGCCCATCACTTCCGTCGCATGGCCAAATTTTTTATAGTAGGCGTAAATTTCCTTCACCGAAATCACGCCGGGGTCTTCGGCGGGCGCAAAATCTTTTTTTTCCTTCGCCTTATACCAGTCCATGATGCGGCCGACGAACGGCGAGATCAGCTTCACCTTCGCCTCGGCGCACGCGACGGCCTGCGCGAGCGAGAAGAGCAGCGTCAGATTGCAGTTGATGCCCTCGCGCTGCAAAATTTCCGCCGCCTTGATGCCTTCCCACGTCGAGGCGATTTTGATGAGGATGCGTTCGCGCGGAATTTTTTTCGCCTCATACAACGAAATGAATTTCCGGCCCTTCGCGACGAGCGCGTCCGTGTCGAACGAAAGATTCGCATCCGTCTCGGTCGAAACGCGGCCGGGGACGATTTTCAAAATCTCGCTGCCGAACGCGACGAACAGGTCATCGAGCACGGCTGGCAAAAGTTCCTTGGCGTTCGCGGTGGATTGCCGGGCGTCGGCGATGGCTTTTTCCACGAGCGTTTGATACTCCGGCATCTGCGCGGCCTTCAAGATGAGTGACGGATTCGTGGTGGCGTCGCGCGGCGCGTATTGCTTGATCGAGGCGAAATCGCCGGTGTCGGCGACGACGGTGGTGAACTGTTTCAGTTGGTCCAGTTGGTTTTCAGAACTCATAAGTTTTATGTCCTTCAAAAATACGCCCTTAGCGCGCGTTGGCAAATCCTAATCCTGATCTTGGCCGGCCCGCTGAAACCGGCGGCGGCCAGCATAAATAATAAATCGCGATTAAGTGAGAACATTTTTGACACTTTGCCGTCAGCGCGTAAGATTCCGGCGATTTTCTTATGCCCACACATTACCTCGCCTGCGACCTCGGCGCCGACAGCGGCCGGCTCATGCTCGGCACACTCGACGGCGGGAAAATTTCCCTGGAAGAACTGCACCGCTTTCCCAACGGCCCGGTGAAAACCTCCGGCGCGCTGCACTGGAATTTCACCGGCCTGCTCGAACAATTAAAAACCGGCCTCACCAAGGCCGCCGCGCGCCGGCTGCCCATCGCCAGCATCAGCACCGACTCGTGGGGCGTGGACTACGTCCTCTACGACGAGCGCGGCCTCGTCATGCAGCCGGTCTGGTGCTACCGCGATGCGCGCACCGCCAGCGGCGTCGAAAACGCCCGCGCGCTCGTGGACTGGCCGGCGACCTACGCCGAGACCGGCATCCAGTTCATGTCTCTCAACACCATTTACCAGCTCGCCGCCGAAACGCCCGAACGTCTCGCCGCCGCCAAACAGCTCCTGCTCATCGGCGACGCGATCAATTACTTCTGTTCCGGCGTCGCGCGCAACGAAGTTTCCCTCGCCAGCACCACGCAGCTTTACAACCCGCAGACCAAAACCTGGTCGAAGAAAATTCTCGGCGCGCTGAATCTGCGCGAGGAAATGTTCGCGCCCATCTGCCCGTCCGGCACGCGCCTCGGCCCGCTCAAAAAAAACCTCGCCACCGAAACCGGCCTGCCGCAGATCGAAGTCATCGCCAGTTGCTCGCACGACACCGGCGCGGCCGTCGCCGCCGTCCCCGCCAGCGGCGCGAACTGGGCCTACTTGAGTTCCGGCACCTGGTCGCTCATGGGCGTCGAATGGCCGCAGCCCGTCATCAACGCACAAACCCGCACCCTCGGCTTCACCAACGAAATCGGCTACGGCGGCTCCGTGCGCCTGCTCAAAAACATCATCGGCCTCTGGATCGTCCAGGAATGCCGCCGGCACTGGACAAAGGAAGGCAAGAAATACGATTTCGCCACGCTCGAAAAACTCGCCGCCGACGCGCCGCCCTTCGTCTCGCTCATCAACCCCGACGACCCGCGCTTTTTGAGTCCCGAAGACATGCCCCGGCGCATCGCCGAATTCTGCCGCGAAACCGGCCAGCCCGAACCCGCCAGCCACGGCGCCTACATGCGCTGCATCCATGAAAGCCTCGCGCTCTTTTACCGCGTCGTGCTGCGGCGCATCGAACGGCTCACCGGCAAAAAAATCGAACGCCTGCACATCGTCGGCGGCGGCAGCAAGGACATGACCTTGAATCAATTCGCCGCCAACGCGCTGAAAATCCCCGTCATCGTCGGCCCCACCGAATGCACCGCGCTCGGCAACGTGCTGGTGCAAGCCATCACCCTCGGCCACCTGCCCTCGCACGCCGCCGCGCGCGAAGTCGTGCGCAATTCCTTCGAGCTGAAAACCATCACCCCGCAGGACGCCACGCAATGGGACGCCGCCGCCGCACGGTTTGAGAAATTGTTGAGCTGAAATTGATTTGTGACAACTTACGGAATCAGCCGGTAAAAACGGCTTGAGCTTGCGGGATTTTCAACACCGAAGAAGAAAATAGTGCCGTTGTTGGTCACCGTGAATAGATTTATCCAATCCACCAAGTTCGTTGAAGTTTGCATTGTATATTGGACGCCCAGTGCACTGTTGCGGTTCCAAACGAAACTGTTGTTTGACCAGCTTGCATAAAGTCCCCACGTGAACCCCATGCGAATCGTGAATTGGTTCGTCCCGTTTTTTGAAATGGGATAAATAACAGGGACATTTGTTGAGCCATCGAACGAACCCCAAAATTGTGGGTAGTCAGAAGCTTCGGTTTCTGTGCCATTAATAGTTATAAAAGTTGTCCCGATTTTGCCGAAAACAATTTGAACCGGTGGCTGTATGACACCCGGACCCGCGCCATTAGGGTTTCCGTTGGCGGCAGCATTGTTAATCCAGTTAGTCGTGCCAGTCCGGTCAAATCTCGATTCTCCGGGATAATTGCTTACGACAATATCCGCAACGGAAAACAAAATGTCTGGTTTTGATATGGTGCGGACAAGTTCTTGCGTCTTCAAAACTCCCTTGATGATGTAATGGTCGGTGAAACGGCTGACATAAGTTTGAAATGTTTCGTTGCTTGGATTCACCGGCTGCGGAACGAACGTTATCTTGTCCACGCCGGGACGCCACGCGCCGTGAACGAATGAACCTTTGTTGCGGCCCACACCGCGCACACCGGGCGGCAAAGTTTCGTAGTTGATGTTTTTGGGGGAAAGCAAATAGGCCAATCCGCCCACGTCGTCGTATGTAAGGCCGGTGAAACAACCTCCATTAAAAAGAGTATCTATATCCGCGACAGTGTCATATTCGTCGGCAAAAAAATCGACCGGATATGGAACAAAGAATTGCAGGTTTGGTTGAATTACCATGTAGGCTGTGTAGAGCGTGCCATTGACATTATGGCTGGGTGCAAGTGTCTCCGGGTCAAAGTTGAGCTGGCTGATGTAATCAGGGTAAGCCCAATCTACCCAATCAGATTCAGTGGTGAACCCATTTGGGAATGGAGAAATAAACCGCGGACTCCATTTCCGCAAAACAAAAATGCTCCGCGTTGCTTGCGCCAAACCCAGTTGCTCCAGCAAGAAGGTAAGGGTTTCCGACTTCAAATCGAGAAGCCCCTGTGCCTGGGCTAAATAATTTATCCGCTGGGAGTCGAACGGATAATTCGTCAGAACGATACTTGAGGCTGGCGGCAGGTTATTAAGAATCTGGATGGCTCCTTCCACCGCCGCGACGCCGTTCGTTCCAAAGTAATCCATGAAGGATTGATCGAAGCCATAAGTCACGACCGGCACGTTCCAGCGATACTCATTGCTGATGTCCATCGGCCCGCCAATGTCGCCGGGACCAATCACTCCATTGGTCACCTGCATCCACGGCTGAACCGGGCCAAGCAAGGCAAAAGCACCCGACTTGTCAGTCGAGGCAAACAGACATGCCGCGCTCAAACAAACCGCAACTTTTTGGAGACTAAATTTCACTCGTTTCCCTCTCTTCGCGCTTGGGACGCTAATTTCAAGTTCAACCACTGTCAAGCGATTCAAACCTTGTTTTTCAAACAGTAAGCCCCGTTGTCCACATACTTTTGCGCCCACCATTTCAGTCCGGCGCGTTCGGCTTTGGACAATCGGCGGACGACTTTTGCCGGCGCGCCGAGGACGAGCGAGCCGGGCGGGATTTTCATTCCCTGCGTCACGAGCGACTTCGCGCCGATGAGCGATTGCCGGCCGATGACCGCGCCGTCCAAAATCACCGCGCCCATGCCGACCAGAACTTCATCGCCAACTTCGCACGCGTGGACAATCGCGCCGTGGCCGACGGTGACCCAGTTGCCGACGAGGCACGGAAAATCGTCCGCGAGGTGCAGCACGGCGTTGTCCTGGATGTTCGAGTGGTGGCCGACGACGATGCGGTTGATGTCGCCGCGCA